>Ga0209482_1000272_pt1 | contig 47060 bp, 46 predicted proteins | sample CoawatmetaG10DNA_FD_187512 | JGI IMG/M metagenome (GOLD analysis project Ga0209482, IMG submission 187512) | Marine microbial communities from the West Antarctic Peninsula - Coastal water metaG104-DNA (SPAdes) (version 2) | ecosystem: Environmental > Aquatic > Marine > Coastal ...
TTACAAGGCCTTTTAACGACTCACTTAACGCGTGTCACAGGCCCCTTTAACAAGGGAGCGCCATTATATCCATCGCACGGCAAAGCACAAGCGGTTTAAGGCAATGAGGTGAAATAAAGGACTTAAACTTACACTCAGACTAGAGCAACACCCGTATTTCAAGTGCAGCCGTGCGGCTGCACTTGAAATGATCCACTGGGCCTTAGCCCAGGGGTAAGTAGCTCAGCCGATTGGCTAATCTACTATAGTGGATTCTTTGACATCTTCTTCCGCATCATCATCAGTATTTGGCTTGACGAACCGACCCACCAAAATGCCTACCTCAAATAATAACCACATAGGCACAGCAAGCAAGGTTTGAGAGATCACATCGGGTGGGGTAATTAACATACCAATAACAAAACAACTGACTAATACATAGGCCCGCTTTTTAGCTAAATCGTCAGCCGTAGTTGCACCTGACCAGATGAGCAATATCGTCGCTATAGGAATTTCAAAAACAATACCAAATGCAAAGAAGAGCTTCAGAACAAAATCGAGGTAGGCCGATATATCAGTCATAACTTTAACGTCTTCAGGGCCCGTTGCTGTAAAAAATCCAAAAATCAGTGGAAACACAACGTAGTAAGCAAAAGCGATACCCAAGTAGAACAAAATGATACTGGAGCCTAACAAAGGCAGTGCCAAGCGCTTCTCTTTCTTATAAAGTCCTGGGGCGATAAAGCTCCACGCTTGATGCAATATAAACGGCATACCCAAGAATAATGCGAGCACCATAGTGAGCTTGAAAGGTGCTAAAAAAGGAGAGGCCACCTGCGTAGCGATCATGGTGGAGCCTTCAGGCAGAAGACTGCGCAAGGGATCAGAAAGATAGAGGTAGAGATCGTTCGAAAAAGGAAACATACAAGCAAAAAACAGCACCACCAAGACGACCGCCTTCAATAACCGATTACGCAGTTCTATCAAGTGACTCATTAAGGGTAGTTCAGGCTCTTGTTCTTTGGTGTAGGCTTTTGCGTCGCTCATAGTGTGTTCCAAAAACAGTTAAGAGCCGCCGATTGAGGGTTCTTTTTGTTCAACGTTTTTTGCAGATTTCTTTACAGGTTGCTTTGCCACTTTTTTATCAACATCCAGTGTTGGCTTCTCTACAGCTTTCTTTATAGGTTTCTTTGCAGCTTTCTTGGCAGGTTTTTCTTCAGCGTCTTGAGTCGGTTTCTTTACAACTTTTGCTGCCGTTTTTTTCACAGGTTTTTTCACAGGTTTTTTTGCTGGTTGATTTTCTTGTGCGGCAACTACGGGGGCTTCCATAATATCTGTTTCTGCCTGTAATTCAGCCATCCTGTCTTCAATGGCTTTACGGTTCTCATCCGCCTTCTTACGAATTTCGTCAACCCTTAGCTCATCCTGTATCTCTTTTTGTACGCCGCTGACAGTACGCTTTATTTTTCCTACCCATAAACCAATAGTCCGCACAGCAACGGGCATACGTTCTGGGCCAAGTATCAACAAGCCAATCACAGCGACGAGTACCAGCTCTGTAAAACCAATATCAAACATAGATTTGGCCGCTATTTATCAGTTTTTGCTGATTCTTTTTCAGCAGTAGTGTCAGCAGAGGTGTCTGCACTAAAATTAGCATCTTGCTTGTCGTCAATCGCTTTGGGCTCTTCAGTACCATCTTTCATAGCCGACTTAAACCCTTTGACCGCCTTACCTAAATCACCACCAATGTTTCTTAGTTTCTTACTGCCAAATAGCAACAAGATAATGGCCAAAACGATCACTAACTGCCAGATACTGATTCCACCTAAACCCATGAGACTCTACTCCTTATTAATAAATTACTGGCTACGATTAGCCTTTTCCACTAAACCCGACAAATTGAATCGCCGCTCCAGCTCTTTTAAAACTGCGGTATGATCTTCGCCAAGGTGCGATAGCATTACCAAGCAATGGAACCATAAATCTGCGGTTTCAGCAATGACGGCTTTAGTCGTACCCAGATCTTGCGTATCTTTTGCAGCCAAGATCACTTCTGTGGTTTCTTCACCAATTTTTTCCAATATTTTATTTAAACCCTGGGCGTGCAAACTAGCCACGTAGGATGATTCAGGCGGCGCCTGCTTGCGCTCCTGCAGCACCAACTGCAGCGTGTTCAATACATCACTCATGGGTATAAATCTCCTTTGGGTCTTTCACTACTGCCACCTCTTCAAGCCATTGGCCATCATGCAAACGCTTAAAAAAACAATGGGGACGTCCGGTATGGCACGCAATACCACCCATTTGCTCGACTTTTAATAAAATGACATCAGCGTCGCAGTCTAAGTGGAGGCTATGTAACTTTTGCACATGTCCTGACTCTTCACCCTTGCGCCAAAGGCGTGCCCTTGACCGCGACCAATACACCGCCCGCTGCTCTTGCTGCGTTAACTTTAAGGACTCTTGGTTCATCCAAGCCATCATCAGAATTTGTCCCGTTTTATAATCTTGGGCAATAGCAGGCACCAAACCTTTATCATCCCACAGAATGTGGTTTAACCAGTCGTCAGCAGACATCAGTGATTACCTCTATTCCATAATATCAAGATACCAATAAAGCCTAACACGGCACTTACTGGAGCTACCCACACCTGATCTGCTAAGGGTATAGGATGCAACGCAGCAGCCGCCAGCACAAGAACTAAACCGATTAGACCACTCCAATGTCCTTTTGACTTGGGGGCTTTTGTGACCGTTGCAGTGACTGGCAAAGAGCGCGCCGACTGTTGCAAGGCATCGTGCACTAAGCCAGGCAAATAGGGTAACTGTTGAGCTAGGTCTGGCCACTCTTGCTTAAGCTGCCGGTAAACTTGTTTGGGACTCACTTGGCGCTTGAACCATTCTTCCAGAATCGGCTGGGCGGTTTCCCATAAGTTCAATTGTGGGTACAACTGACGACCTAAGCCTTCTATGTTGAGCATTGTTTTTTGCAGTAGAACCAGCTGTGGCTGAACCTGCATATTAAATCGGCGAGCCGTTTGGAATAAACCCAATAGTACTTGAGCAAAAGAAATCTCAGCCAAGGGTTTCGAAAAGATGGGCTCACTCACACCCCGAATTGCCCCCTCAAACTCGTGCACTTTGGTGTCTGCGGGCAGCCATCCACAGTCCACATGCAACTGAGCAATTTGCCGATAATCACGGTTGAAAAAAGCCAACAAAATACGTGCTAGATAGGTTTGATCTTCTTGTGAGAGGCTGCCAACAATGCCAAAATCGACAGCCATATATTGGGGGTCGTTGGGCAGCGATGGATTCACAAAAATATTGCCTGGGTGCATGTCAGCATGAAAAAAACTATCACGAAACACTTGGGTGAAGAAGATTTCGACACCTCGTTTAGCTAGTTCTTGTCGGCTAATGCCTGCTTTTTCAATCGCCGCAATGTCACTAACAGGCACACCATAGATGCGTTCCTGAACCAGTACTGAAGGATTACTCAAATGCCAATACATTTTAGGGATATACAAAAGGTTAGAGTTTTCAAAATTGCGCCTGAGTTGACTCGCATTACCCGCCTCACGCTGCAAATCAAGCTCATCTAAAATGGTCTTTTCATATTCATCAATAACGTCATGCAAGCGCAGACGCCTGAGATCGGGAACCGCCGCGTTAATCACTTTGGCCACTAAGCGCATTAATTTTAAATCCCGTTCTATAGTGCGTCTAATTCCAGGGCGAATGATCTTCACAACAACCGCTTCACCACTGATTAAGCGCGCACTATGCACCTGGGCAACAGAAGCAGAGGCTAGGGGTTCGTCATCAAATTCTGCAAAGGCATCAACCACAGTTTGCTTTAAAGCTTGCTCGATTAAGCGCTTAGATTGCTGACTGTCAAAAGCGGGAACTTTATCCAGTAAGGTAGCCAACTGTTCAGCTAATTCGTCATCTAGCATATCCCTACGCGTGGATAACAATTGGCCAAATTTAACAAACACAGGGCCTAAGTCAATTAACGCTAAACGCAGACGCTGGCCCACGCTACCTTGCACAGGCACCAGCAAACGCCATGGCATACACCAAAATATTAGCCTGACTGGCAAGGGCAAAGAATAGCCTAATAAAGGCACATCTAGACGATAGCGGATGATCACTCGAAGAATCGAGAAGCTGCGAAAAATTGCTTTCATGGGCTCGTTATATTCCCACTAATTAAGCTTTAACGCCGTAATGCAAGGCCACGATGCCACCTGTCATATTGTGGAAGCGACAGTTAACCAGACCTGCTGCTTCCATCATGCCCTTTAGGGTGACTTGGTCTGGATGCATACGAATAGATTCTGCCAAATAGCGGTAGCTGGCTTCATCGTCCGCAATGAACTTACCAATTTTTGGTAATATGTTGAACGAGTAGGTATCATAAACCTTAGTTAGCAGTGGGTTATTTGTTTTAGAAAACTCTAACACTAACAAACGGCCACCAGGCTTCAACACGCGTTGCATTGACGCCAAGGCCTTATCTTTATCAGTCACGTTGCGCAGGCCAAAGGCGATGGTGATGCAATCAAAGCTATCATCAGGAAAAGGCAAAGCTTCAGCGTTCGCTTGTACGTAGCTGACATTACCAACCACACCTTTATCAATTAACCGATCCCGTCCTACCTTAATCATAGACTCATTGATATCAGCCAAGATGACATGACCTTCGGGCCCCACTAACTCACTAAAACGCATGGTGAGATCGCCCGTACCACCGGCTAAATCGAGCACTGAATCACCCACCCTTACACCACTCATTTCAATGGTTTGGCGTTTCCATAGACGATGAATACCCATGGACATTAGGTCATTCATAACATCATATTTCGCTGCCACAGAATGAAAGACGCCAGCCACTTGGCTTACTTTGTCGCCCATTGGAACTTCTTTAAAACCAAAATGCGTAGTCGGCTTGGGGCCTTGATCGCTCATGTGTTTGTGTGTCCGTTGCTATAATTAAGCTTGCGCTCGTTAGCCCCATTCTACCCTGCTACAATCACCTTGTCGTGACCTTAATCAAGCTTATTGGTTTTCAAGGTCTACCAGATAATCCACAACCGCAAGCATGCCCTCAGAACTACCTGCCAAAGTTGCATTCACCATATACTTGCCATTGACTAGCATCGATGGCACACCTGTTATCTGTGATTGGGCGGCTAAACGATTGCCTTGGCGTATTTTATTTTGCAGATCGAATGAATCATAGGCACTATCAAAATCAGCCTGACTAACGCCATGTTCAGCAAAGAAAACGGCTAACGCTTGTCGATTAGTCATTTTCCTTTCATCAATATGTATCGCATCATACATAGCCTGGTGAGTCTGTTCTAACACACCTAAGTTGAGCCCCACAAAATATGCCTTTGCATAAGGTTCCCAACTACGACCAAAGATTACTGGAATAGGCATAAAGCTTACATCATCAGTTTGCGCGCTAGCCCACTTGTGCAACTGTGGCTCAAAACCATTGCAATGAGGGCAGGTATACCCAAAAAACTCATTCACTACGATTTTTTCAGTGTTTGACGATTTAATAGGTTTGTCTAAGACAATATAATGTGTGCCTGCTTGATACTCTGCAGCCATCGCAAATACTGGCAAACTGACTAGAGCCAATAGAGTAATAATTTTCTTCAACATGCTTGTTCTCCTGAGTGATTTTGTAGATATTTAGAGTAACGCGTTAGGCAATGGAAGAGCGTACCTTGACTCAGCCTAACTGCTAACAAATAAAAAAGGTGGCCTGAGCCACCTTTTAGAATCGCTGATCTAATTATTCAGATAAGCCTTGCATGTAGCTTGCCACTGCTTCAATTTCTTTGTCGCTCAAAAGGGCAGCAACCTGCTGCATCAACTTAGCTTGGCCGTTGGTGCGGGTTTCTGTGCGGTATGCTTTGAGCTGACTAATAAGATAGTCTGCATGCTGTCCACCCACGGCTGGAAAACCAGCTTGGGCATTACCTGCTCCTGTTGGAGAGTGGCACGCAGTGCAAGCTGCTACACCTTTTTCAGCAATACCTGCGCGGTAAATTTGACGACCCAAGTCGAGTAAATCTGGGTTAGTAGCACCCACCGTGACTTTTTGGGTGCTATAAAAGGCAGCCATGTCAGCCAAGTCTTGATCGGTACGGCCAGTCAAAATTCCCATCATTTGAGGCACATTACGAGCGCCATCGCGAATGTCTTTTAACTGATTGACCAGATACACTTCGCCTTGACCCGCTAGCTTAGGGAAACTCGGAATCATGCTGTTGCCATCAGCGCCATGGCATCCACTGCATACAGCTACTTTACCTTGACCTGACGCTGCGTCACCAGCTGCATAGGCAAAACTCATCCAGCCAAGGCCAATCATCATACATACAATCAGTTTCTTCATCGGTGTTCCCGTAAGTTTTATAAAATCAATGTTTCGACCGCGTCATTATAAGACGCAGGTGACATGACTTCAATGACTCAGCCCCTGTCTGGGCGAAGATCCTCACTTTAGCAGGGTTTATTTTTGTAAAAATAATGTAAAATGCAGGTTAATTTAAATATGAATGCTTCCATGACCACACAACACATTAAATTCCGTTCCGCACAATTCTCCACTAGCGCGAGCAAAGTGGGTGAATGTCCCGCAGATATTGGCTCTGAAGTGGCCTTTGCTGGGCGTTCTAATGCTGGCAAATCTAGTGCCATTAATGCACTCACTCGCAACCCAAGTTTAGCAAGAACAAGTAAAACCCCCGGACGCACACAACTGCTCAACTTTTTTAACCTTAATATTGATCAATGTCGATTAGTGGACCTGCCAGGATACGGCTACGCTAAAGTCCCAGTTGCCATGCAGTTAAAATGGCGCAAGCACTTGAACCATTATTTAGAAGTTCGCGAAAGCTTATCAGGTTTAGTCTTGGTGATGGATATACGTCATCCTCTGAAAGAGTTTGATCGCATGATTATTGATTGGTGTATCGCCTCAGAATTGCCCCTTCATTTGCTCTTAACCAAAGCCGACAAGCTTAAAAACAATGGCATTATGAAGGCTAAAATGGAAGTCACAAAAGGCTTGCCTGAATACCCAGAAGGCTTAATCAGTATGCAGAGCTTCTCCGCATCAAAGGGCGACGGTATTGCAGATTTAGAGCGCCAGTTGGTACTTTGGATGAAGCCTGTTTTAAATGCTGAAGGTATCGCTGAGCCGACTCTTAAAGCATTGACGGCCGACCCACTGAGTAGTTAATAGTTGGGTGAGGATAAGTTAAATCCTAACTAACCGCCAACCCAAACCTTTTTGAGCCACATCAGGCTAAGACATGATAAACATTGGGCAAAAAAAACCCTGAAGACCGAGGGGGAGCAGTTTTCAGGGTGGGCGTCTATATGTTTTGTCGAAGACGCTTAGCTAGTTATATACTCAGACGATTATTATTCCATTAAGTTCAAGTTAATTGAATTAATTTGAAATTAATTAGTGGTTAATGCGCCTGATCCCAATTGTCCCCGACCCCTACATCAACAATAAGCGGTACCAAAAGCTCGGCAGCCCCCTCCATAGCTGACTTTATTCCCACCACTAGTTTATTCACTTGGCTTGCGTCTACCTCAAAAATTAATTCATCGTGAACCTGCATTGTCATCCGGGCATTTAAACCACTCGACGCTAACCATGCATCGACGCTGACCATAGCGCGCTTAATAATGTCTGCTGCGGTGCCCTGCATTGGCGCATTAATAGCTGTTCTTTCAGCAGCTTGCCGGGCGATGGCATTGCTGGCTTTAATATCTGGCAGATATAACCTGCGGCCATAAATAGTTTCGACATAACCCTGTTCTGCAGCGATCGCTTTAGTGTGGTCCATGTATTCTTGCACCCCAGGGTAGCGAGTAAAATAACGTCCTATGTAATCTTGGCTTTGAGCCCGACTAATACCCAGCTGCTTCGCCAAGCCAAAGGCCGACATGCCATAAATTAGACCAAAATTAATGGCTTTTGCACTTCTTCGCTGGTCACTGCTCACTTGCTCCACAGTAACACCAAACACTTCAGCCGCAGTGGCTTTATGCACGTCTTGGCCGGTAGCAAATGCGTTTAGTAAGCCTTCATCCTTGGAAAGGTGAGCCATGATACGCAATTCTATTTGAGAGTAATCGGCAGCGACCATGACTTGGCCCTTAGGCACCACAAAAGCCTGCCTAATTTGACGCCCCTCAGCACTGCGGATAGGAATATTTTGTAAATTGGGATCACTAGAAGACAGCCGGCCTGTGGCTGCTACAGCTTGATGATAGGAGGTATGAATGCGACCCGTAGCAGGGTTTATTTCTAGAGGCAGTTTATCAGTATAGGTTGATTTTAGTTTACTCAGACTGCGGTATTGGAGTAATAATTTTGGCAGTTCATAGTCTTGGGCTAGTTCTTGCAACACCGCTTCGGCAGTTGATGGTTTGCCTTTAGGGGTTTTTTTGGTCACTGGTATACCCAGCTTTTCATAAAGAATAGCTCCCAACTGCTGCGTTGATGACAAGTTAAAGACCTCACCAGCCAGTTCATAGGCGTCCCGCTCAAGCTCTATTAAGCGCTTGCCAATCACTTGACTTTGTTCGCCCAGCACCTTTGCATCAACCAGAGCACCAATGCGCTCCATGCGCGACAGCACTGGAACTAGTGGCCGCTCTATGGTGTCATACACTTTCCCTAAATTGGGCTCTAAGACTAGGCATGCAGAAAAATGCTGCGCCAAGCGCAAGGTAATATCTGCATCTTCAGCGGCATAGGGGCTAGCGAGCTCTATATCGACTTGGTTAAAGGTGAGCTGTTTAACCCCTTTACCCGCAATATCTATATATTTAACCGTTTGGTAATCGAGGTAATGTTGAGCCAAGGCATCCATATTGTGTCGACTAGCGGTGGAATTCAGCACGTAAGATTGCACCATGCTATCAATAATTTTTGCCTGCCAATGGATATTATAATTGGCGAGGACGTTGATGTCGTATTTTAGATTTTGACCACAAATGACTTGGGTAGCATCTTCTAGCAAAGGCTTGATGGCCGCAATGAGGTCTGGGCGACTGATTTGTTCTGGCGCCCCCACATAGTCATGACCACAAGGAACATAAACGGCTGTGCCCGCTTCTATGCACAAGGAAACCCCGACCAATTGAGCTTCCATATAATTAAGGCTAGTGGTTTCTGTATCAAAGGCAAAAATGGTCGCCTCTTTGCAAGCTTTCAACCATGGGGCAAGATCTGCCAGAGTGGTTACTGTGGAGTAGTTTTTATGGGCCACAGCTTGTGGCGTTGGGATCACTTTTTGGGGCGCCTCATTATCATTAAAGGAGGCGTGGCTGGAATGATTACTCGAGTTATTACTCGGGTTATTAGTGTCGGCGTTAGAGTGACCATGGGTTATGGGAAGGCTACTGGCAGTGACACCATCTTGTATTAACACGTTAGCCCATGATCTAAATTCCAAGTCTTCATATAGGGCCAGCAAAGCAGCTTGGTCAACTGGCTTAGGTGCCATCTGATCTAGGCTCTGCTCAAGCTCAACGTCTAATTTAATGGTCGTTAAGGCCTGTGATAGGGGTAAAAAATCTAAAGCATTACGCAGCTTTTCACCTATTTTTCCTCCAATTTCATCTGCCTTTTCCATTAGATTTTCTAAGGTATCATAAGCAGCTAACCACTTGACAGCCGTCTTGGGTCCCGCCCCTGGGACGCCTGGAATATTGTCCGCTGTGTCACCAACAATGGCCAAATAATCAATAATTTGATCCGGCCTAACGCCAAACTTTGTGAATACGCCCTCTTCATCGAGATAGGTATTGGTCATGGTATTAACTAAACCAACATGTGGACTCACCAGTTGAGCCATGTCTTTGTCACCCGTAGAAATGAGTGTATCAATGCCTTGAGCTGTCGCTTGAGCGGCTAAGGTACCGATAACATCATCAGCCTCTACCCCTGGAATAATTAACAAAGGTAGTCCCATGGCATTAATAATCTGGTGGATAGGTTCTATTTGTGGGCGCATATCATCAGGCATAGGTGGTCGGTGAGCTTTATATTGCGCATACATTTCATTACGAAATGTGGGCCCCTTGGCATCAAATACCACCACAATATTGGCATTGGCATAGTCCTTAGCCAAACTGCGCATCATGTTAACTACGCCTTTGATCGCACCTGTGGGCATGCCCTTACTATTATTCAGCGGCGGCATTGCATGGTATGCCCTAAACAAATAGGAAGAACCGTCTACTAATACAACGGGGGTAGAAACTTTTACAGTCATGATGTCTTCTCAAACAGATCTTTATGGGTATTTATGGTTTAAAGAATACCATAATGAAGCGGCCTTAACTTGAATTGAAGCGTCTCTACGCGTACTATTTGCAGCCTCGTTGATGACCATGTTTAGTTTAGAAAGTAGTAATCCTATGGCTGTATACACCACCCTTAGTAGTGCGCAAGTTAGTGCTTACCTCTCACCATTTAACCTAGGTGAACTGATTGAATTAAGAGGTATTAGTGGTGGCATTGAAAACACTAACTACTTTGTCACAACTCAGGTCAAGGGCCAGCCACCACAGGCCTTTGTACTCACGCTATTTGAAGACTTAGATTATGAAGAAATGCCCTACTTCATTGGTTTAACAGAACATTTAGTTGCCCATAATGTCACTGTGCCAGCCCCCTTAAGAAACGAAACAGGTACCGCCTTGAGCCTACTTGCGGGCAAACCGACTTTATTATTCCCACGCTTTGCAGGTGACCACCTAGCTCGCTCAGAAATTGGCAAAAACGAATGTGCCATTATGGGCCAAGAGTTGGCAAGTTTGCACGTCGCGGGTCAAGGCTTTGCTACGCAGCGCCAAAGCCATCGTGGGCCTCTCTGGTGGAACGAATTAGGCCCCAGAGCAGCGCAATGCATCGAGGGTGAAGACGCAACCATGTTGATGATGGCCATTGGTCAGTATGATGCCATGCAAAGCCAACAACCGAACTTGCCAACTGGCGTTATTCATGGAGACCTGTTCCATGACAATGCGCTTTTCAATGAAGGCAAACTCAGCGCCACCATTGATTTGTATAACGCAAGTAACGACTATTTATTGTTTGACGTCGCTATTACCGTCAATGACTGGTGCATTTCAGCCGATGGCAGTATTGCACCTCATTTGTATAACGCTTTTTTAGACGCTTACGCAAACATACGAGCGTTTACCCCTTTGGAGCAGCAGTACTGGAATGCCATGCTCATCGCTGCAGCGATGCGCTTTTGGCTGTCTCGACTAGAAACTTTTCACAGTCTAGATAATCATCAGCGAGAAGAGGGTGTCACTGTCCTTAAGGAGCCTGACGTTTTCAGAGACATTTTAAGGCACCGCATGCAGAAGTTTCACCAACTGCCCTAAATGGAACCATAGCCTAACTATGGCCACAGCCTAACAAGGCCTTTTGCAGGCTGGTTAAATAAGTCATTAGGGAATGACTTTTAGTAGCTAGAATATCAATTTGAATACGCTCTACACTTGACTTGATTACAGCATTTACTAGCTTGGGTTGAGCCTCATGGTCCATCAGTATGCAGGCCACTTTGTTGTCTTTATCTAGCTGAGCAATAATTGCCAACTGTTGGGCTCCTGGTGGTTGATCATCAGCATTGGTAAAACTGGCTAAATGTGCTAATCCAAAATAGGTCTCAAACGCACTAATACCATCGTGATAAACCAAGTAGCCTTGGTTTTTTTGGCTCATGTCACGGGTACTGGCTGCAAGCTCAACCTTGAGTTGGGTCATCTGCTGCACCCACTCTTGGCTGTTCCAAGCTTGACCCGTATATTGTCTCAGTTGCTGCATCCCTTGTAATAAATACTCAGGACTCGTCCAGGGATGTCCACCATAATTTGAAGCTGAAAGGTCTTGGTTAATAATTAATTGTTTATCATCTGGAATCTGCCTCATAACCTTGGCTAAGTAGGGTTCGATTGTGGGTCCAAACCAGACAACAAGTTCAGCCTTTTGTAACCGACGAACATGACTCGGCTTTAAACTAAAATCATGGGGCGAGACGTTAGTGGATAATAGTGGCTCATGCTTATCCCCCGTGACTTCTTTGACCATAAGGGAAAGCACATGGGTGCTGGGCAGCATGCTTATGGGGCTCACTGCGATTGCACTAGTGCACCAAAACACAAGTACCACAAGCACCTGCGAGGCACAACGAGCAGCGGAAAGCATAGGGGGTAACCTTAACAACGCATTAAAAAATAGGCTGGCATGATATGTTATAGTATAACAATTTGTCAAATGAGACGCTTGTTTTGATAATAAAAGTCAGGCTATTCTGTTACAGTATAACAACTATTAGGCTATCAAGGTGTTCCTATGCAGGCTACCGTATTTTCACCCCACGACCATACTCACTGTGTCAGTAGCGCCATCAGCAATGCGCAAAGCCTCTGTGTTGATCGCGGTGTTAGGCTTACTCCCGTGCGCCAACGGGTGCTGGAATTAGTATGGCGTAGTCACCAACCCATCGGTGCCTATGAACTGTTAGCTGGCTTAGTCAAAGAAGGTTTCAACTCGGCACCTCCTACGGTATACCGTGCGCTTGAGTTTCTATGCACGCAGGGTTTGCTGCATAAATTGGAGGGCATTAACGCCTATGTGGGCTGTAGTAACCCAGAAACACCGCACCAAGGGCATTTTTTACTCTGTAAAGACTGTCATCAAGCCCAAGAATTGGATAGTCAGTACATTAGCTTAGCCATTAAATTGAGTGCTGATCAGCATGGCTTTGAAATAAAAAGGCACACGATTGAGATTGTTGGCACCTGTCAGGCCTGTCTTGATAAGCCAAAAAAGCTGGAATCTGAGTTGTGAGTGAGGCCTTGCTCACGGCCACAAATTTAGGTGTAAAGCGCGGTGATCGGTGGCTAATTAAGGATGTGAACATGGCTTTGCAAATGGGCCAAATTACCACTGTTATTGGCCCTAATGGGGCTGGAAAGTCAACCTTAGTGCGTAGTTTATTGAAATTAATCAATACTACCACCGGCAGTATTAGCTCCATCAAGGGACTTCGTATTGGCTATATGCCACAGAAATTAAAACTAGAAGATACCCTTCCCCTATCAGTCGCGCGCTTTTTAGACCTAGGCCGCCATAAGCAACACCAATTAAGCCCAAACCTATGGCATGATTTGTTGCATGAGTGCCGTGTAGAAAAACTACTTGCACAACCCATGCAGCAACTTTCTGGCGGTGAGACGCAAAGGGTGCTGCTATTGCGGGCCCTGCTGCGCAAGCCCCATTTATTGGTATTAGACGAACCCGTTCAAGGTGTTGACGTTACTGGGCAAGTGGCTTTGTATGATCTCATTGGTCAGGTTAGAGATATCTTAGGCTGCGGTATTCTTATGGTATCCCACGATTTACACTTGGTGATGGCTGCCACAGACGAAGTGATTTGTTTAAACCAACACATTTGCTGCTCTGGGCACCCAGAGCAAGTCAGCCAAGATCCTGCATTTACCGATTTATTTGGTGCCCAAAGTGGTGGGAATTTAGCCTTGTATAACCACCAGCATAACCATCACCACACCAGTCATGGCGACATTATTGACGGCCAACATCATAAGGACTGCGATCATGGCTGACTTTTTATTATGGGCTTGGTTGGGTGGCTTAATGATTGCAGCCATTGCAGGGCCTTTAGGTTGTTTCATGGTGTGGCGCCGCATGGCTTATTTTGGCGATACCCTTGCCCATGCTGCCCTGCTAGGAGTTGCATTAGGATTATTGCTGCATGTTAATGTTAGCTTAGCGGTCGTGCTGGTGTGTTTGTTGTTAGCCCTATTACTCAGCACGCTAATGCATCAACGGATGATAGCAACGGATACGTTGCTGGGTATTCTCTCCCATGCCAGTTTATCATTAGGACTTGTGAGCTTGAGCTTATTTGACCACCAAGCGATCGATTTAATGAGCTTTTTGTTTGGTGACTTGCTAGCTATCGGTCAAGCAGACCTATTATGGGTTGCCTTGGCCTGTGCTTTGGTTTTAGTCATATTAGTCACCATTTGGAAACCTTTATTGGCCATTACAGTAAATGAAGAATTGGCTCAAGTTGAAGGCGTTAACGTGACTTTGATGCGCACCTTACTTATGCTTTTGGTCGCGGTAGTGATTGCTGTAGCCATGAAAGTAGTGGGTGTTTTACTCATTACGTCCTTGTTAATTATTCCCGCGGCGGCGGCCAGACGCTTATCCAATTCACCAGAACAAATGGCTTTGCTTGCGAGTTTACTTGGCATGTTGGCTGTCAGTGGTGGTTTAGCACTGTCTTGGTTTTATGACACCCCAGCAGGGCCATCGATAGTGGTCATCGCCAGCGCCCTATTCTTTTTATTGTTTAGTTTGCCGCGGCCATTTAGGTCTGTTTAACGTGGTCAAACACGGGCCTCTTCAATATGCCCCCGAAGCCAAACACATGCGACAACTTTGGCTGCTTGCTTGGCCTTTAATTGTTTCTAACATTAGCGTGCCCCTGCTAGGGTTAGTAGACGCTGCCATTATGGGTCATTTAGATGACGCTCGCTATTTAGGTGCAGTGGCTTTGGGTGCTACCTTGCTGTCCTTTATTTATTGGGCCTTTGGCTTTTTACGTATGGGGACTGTTGGCCTCACAGCACAGGCCCATGGGGCCCAAGATACTCAGCGCTTGATGCAGCTACTATTTATGCCGGGTCTGCTAGCCTTGGTGATTGGAGTGGGCATAATGGCCCTACAAAGCTGGTTAATACCTCTGGGTGTGTCGCTGATGGGGGCCAGTACTCAAGTCTCTGGATTAGCTCAAGAATATCTCACTATCCGGGTTTATAGTGCACCCGCCGTATTAGTCACCTATGTGTGTTTAGGTTGGTTGTTAGGGCGCCAAGATAGTCGTAGTCCTCTGATCTTACTGGTGGTGACTAACGTCAGTAATATCGGTTTTAACCTGTTATTTGTGGTTGGTTTTGACATGACCAGTGCGGGTGTTGCATGGGGCAGTTTGTTGGCTGATTATTGTGGCCTTTTTCTAGCCCTAACTTTAGTTTGGCGTCACTTAGCTCGGTTTAATCAGCAGTTCTTCATTCAGTGGGCTGCATTTTCACCTTTGGCCAAGCAGTTAGTGCGCCTCAACAGCTACCTGTTCTTTCGAACTTTAATGCTGCTCTTCGCTTTTGCTTTTATTACCTCTCAAAGTGCGCGCATGGGCGATGATGTATTAGCCGCTAATACACTATTATTACAGTATGTAACATTACTTGCTTACGCTTTAGATGGATTTGCTTTTGCGATTGAAGCTGCCTGTGGAGAGGCTTTGGGGGCCAAAAAGCGACAGCGGTTTTATCAACTATGCTACGGTGCAGGGGTTTATTCGATCATCGTCGCTGTTGCTGCAACAGTTGGCTTTTGGTTATTAAGTGACGTTTTTATTAACCTGCTGACCTCCATTGAGGAGGTCCAAAAAATCGCCATGCAGCATGCAGTATGGGTCACATGGGTGCCCATTATTAGTGTTTGGAGCTACTTATTTGATGGCATTTTTGTGGGTGCGGCCCAAGCCCAAGCCATGTTCTATTCAGTATTAGCCAGTTTAGGTGCGTTGTTGCCCCTTTGGTATCTATTGCAACCTTGGGGCAATGATGGACTTTGGTGGGCATTTTTGGGGTTTTGTGGCGTTAGAGCCTTGGTCGCCTTAGCAGGTTTCCTATGGCTCAGTCATAAACAAACCTGGTTTGTCAATCTATGAACAAGCCGCCACTACTTCAACTTCAGTACTTGAGGTTCTACTTCTTGAACTGCCGTTGGCTTAGTATGATTCACTCGGGTCGTCATCTCTTGGCGTGCCGCGGTACCCTGCCCTATGCGTTCTTCGTGACCACAGGTAACACAATCTCGTAACTGCTCATCCACCTCACCTTGTTCCGGAATGTAAATCCTTACACTGTCTTGGGCGCCACACTTGGGGCACACAATGCCAGCAATAAATCTAACTTTCATGGCGTTGTCCTTGCCCTAAACTATTAGCTAAACCCTTGTGGCGCATTAAAGCGTCGACACTAGGCTCGCGACCCATAAATTGTGTGAACAAAGTCATGGCGTCACGGCTACCACCCTGACCCGTTATCTGCGCCCAAAGTGCGGCGCCCGTCGCTGGATTAAAGATGCCCTCGTCTTCAAAACGACTAAAGACATCTGCAGCTAATACCTCTGCCCACAGATAGCTGTAGTACCCAGACGCATAACCACCCGCAAATATATGCGCAAAACCATGCTGAAAACGGTTCCATGAGGGCGCTTTGACTACAGCAACTTCTTCTCGCACCGCATTTAACACCGACTGCACCGATTGAGGTGCAGCTGGGTTGTAATTCATATGAAGTCGTAAATCAAAAAGGGCAAATTCCAGTTGGCGCATAACAAACATGCCCGCTTGAAAGTTTTTAGCGGCAAGCATTTTCTGCAGCAGATCTTCTGGCAAAGCCGCACCTGTTTGATGGTGCTTAGCAAACAAACGCAATGATTGTTCTTGCCAACACCAGTTTTCTAATAGTTGACTGGGTAATTCCACGGCATCCCAGGCCACGCCATTGATGCCAGCAACACCCGCAACATCAATATTAGTCATCATATGGTGCAAGCCATGGCCAAATTCATGAAACAGCGTAGTGACTTCTCCATGGGTAAGCAAGGCCGGCTTATCACCCACTGGCGGAGCAAAGTTACACACTAGATACGCCACCGGCAACTGCAATTCACCATTGGCTTTAATTTGTCGATTACGGCACTCATTCATCCATGCGCCACCACGTTTATGCTGACGAGCATAAAGATCAAAATAAAAGTACCCAATGGCTTTGCCGGCAAAAGACACTTGATAAAAGCCCACATCTTGGTGCCAAGTAGCAATACCATTACAAGACGATACTTCAATGCCATAAATACGTTTGACCACATCAAACAGTCCAGCTTGCACCTTAGATAAGGCAAAATAGGGTTTGAGCTCTTCCTGGGATAGGTGAAAGCGGCTTTGACGCAGTTTTTCACTGTAATAAGCCACGTCCCATGCGGCTAGTGGAGTGGGTCCACCTTGGGTTGTTGCGAACTCTTGTAGCTGACGCATGTCTGCTTCAGCTTGTGGCTTACAGCCCTTAGCTAGGTCTATTAAAAATACTTCAACAGCGCGACCAGATTCGGCCATTTTTTTGGCTACTGAGTAATCTGCGTAATGATCAAAGCCCACAAGATTAGCCAGCTTATGACGCAATCCCACTAATTCTTGCATCACTTGACTGTTATCAAACTGTCCGCCATGGGGTCCTTGATCAGAAGCTCGTGTATTAAAGGCTTGATACATTTCCTGCCTTAAAGATGCTTGCTCTGCAAAGGTCATTACGGCGTGATAACAAGAGAAATCCAGCTTTAATAAGTAACCGTCTAAGGCCTCAGCTTTGGCCGCCTCTAGGGCCTGCTGTAATGCAGATTCTGGCAATCCAAGTAAGTCATCACTATCAACAATATGCTTTCTCCATAGCTCAGTAGCATCCATAAGATGATTTGAAAAGCGTGTAGATAGCTCTGCCATTTGTTGCTTCAATTGACCATAATCTGTTTGCTGCTGGGGGTTTAATGCCACACCTGCCAATTTAAAGTCCCTAATCTGGAGCTTCACAAACTGCTGCTGGGATTGACTTAATTGGCTAAACTCACGGCTCTCTAACAAGTCTAAAAAAGCCAAGTACAAGGCCTTATTCTGTCCCATTTTCGTGGCGTAGGCGGTTAGTTTTGGCAAACACTCATCAAAAGCGGCCCTGACCTCATCTTTATTACTCACCCCATGCAAATGACTAAGTGGCCCCCAAAGCTGATTAATCTCGTCATCTAAATGTTCAAGCGTGGGTACCAACTGGGCATAGCTTAGTTTAGCTTGGCCACCCAGCAATTGTTCAATGGCGGTGTGATTATCGGCCAACTTTTTATCCAGAGTGGCTGCTACGTCAGCCGGCTGCATTGACGAAAAGTCGGGAAGTAGTAAAGCGTCTTGTAAGGAATTGGTGTTCATGACATCTCGTCGATTGTTTTGTATGTAAGTGGGGTTATAATAGTGCCTCTTTAAGCAATACCCAACGTTTTGCTGCAAATTAGGAACAACAATGTCCATTAGACCCCTTAAACATGCCAAGCCGCAGATAGATTCAACTGCGTTTGCTGATGCAGAGTGTATTATTATTGGAGATGTGCATATTGGAGCAGACTCGTCCGTGTGGCCCTACAGTGTGGTTCGAGGCGATGTAAATCACATCCGCATTGGCCACTCTACTAGCATTCAAGATGGGTCAATTTTACATGTTACCCATAAAAGCACTCACAACCCAAATGGCTATCCGTTGATTATTGGTGATCAGGTCACTGTGGGGCATCGTGCTATTTTGCACGGTTGCACTATTGGTAATCGCGTATTAGTCGGCATGGGAAGCACAATTATGGACAACGTAACAGTGGACGATGACGTTATGATCGCTGCCAATAGCCTTGTTACTCCTGGCAAGCAGTTGGTGAGTGGCTTTTTATACGCGGGCAGTCCTGCCCGACAAAAACGCCCCTTAACAAATGATGAACTCTCAAGCCTTACCTACATGGCAAACAATTATGTCAATCTAAAAAATCAGTACTTAGCACAGGAGCAACTATGAGTAATCCGTACCATAAAGACTACCCCATTGCTTGGGAAGAACTGCACCGCAATGCCCGTGCATTAGCTTGGCGCTTACTTGATCATGGGCCTTGGAAAGGCATCATTGCTATTACCCGAGGCGGCTTGGTACCTGCTGCCATTATTGCTCGTGAGTTAGACATCCGTTTGATTGACACTATTTGTATTTCTAGCTATGGCCAACTTGAAACAGGAGTGGAAGCCAGTCAGCAAGGCCAACTTAAGTTACTCAAAGGCTTTGATGGTGACGGTGAAGGATTTTTACTCATTGATGATCTTGTGGATACGGGTAAAACAGCTGCTGCTGTGCGGGCCATGGTACCTAAGGCCACCTTTGCCACTGTGTATGCTAAACCAGCGGGTAAATCTGCTGTCGACATGTACATTACCGAAGTCAGTCAAGATACTTGGATTCGTTTCCCGTGGGATATGGCACAAAGCTTTGCAACCCCAATTGCAGACCTGCAAGACTAAATACGGCAACCTAGCCCTAAGGAATCGGCGTGACCCAATTTTTATATTTATCCACCGTCCTTATCTGGGGCACCACTTGGATCGCTATCCCTTTGCAATTAGGCGAAGTGGCCATACTAACTTCTGTGTTTTACCGTTTTGCCCTAGCAGCGGCCATTATGCTGTTTTTGGTTCTGGTTAGTGGGCGGTTACAAACCACAAGCAAACAGGACCATGGTTTTATGGTACTGCATGGCATATGTTTGTTTTCACTCAATTTTGTGTGTGTTTATACGGCAGGTTTAACAGTTTCTAGTGGTCTATTAGCGGTTATTTTTTCTTCTTCAACCTTATTTAACGCCATCAACAACCGAATTTTTTGGGGTGAAAAACCAACCCCAGCAGTCTTTGCTGCAGGTATTCTTGGCATTATTGGTTTGAGTTTAATGTTTTGGCCTGAGTTAGCAGAGGATTCAAATAAGGGGGTGGATCTGGGCAGTATTGGCTTTGCATTTCTGGGTACTTTTTTGTTTTCTCTTGGCAATATGATCTCTGTAAGGCATAACAAGAAAGGGCTCAAACCTTTTACTAGTAGTGCTTATGCTATGGTTTATGGAGCTCTATTTTTGGCTGGCCTGCTATTGATTACCAACACTCCATTAACCTGGGACTCTCGCCCTCAATACCTTGGCGGTTTATTTTACTTAGCCATTATTGGCAGTGTGGCAGGTTTCACGGCTTACCTTTCTCTCGTGGCCCGCATAGGTGCCAGCAAAGCTGCCTACGCTACAGTTCTTTTCCCAGTGGTCGCTTTAGCACTATCCACTGTGTTTGAGGGTTATGCATGGAGCTTAAGTAGTTTGAGCGGCTTAGGTCTAGTATTGCTGGGTAATGGGCTGATTTTGGGTATCAAATTGCCCTTTGTGCGTCACCCCAAGGCTTCTGTTTAGCTGGCAGCATGGTTGCCCCTCTGGATGACGTGCATAAACAGCTCAATGGATTAACTGGACACCTGTGTTAAGTTAAGCTTGGCTATGGAGCCACTTTATAACCTCTTGAGCGTTTTCACTTGAAGGAAATACTGGGTAAAAAACCTTAACTATATGGCCTTGTTTTATGATCAAAGTCATACGTTTGTATAATTCCATATTGGCGACTTCAAATGTAGGGAGCGAAAGCTCTGCTTTAAGACGTAACTCATTGTCGCTCAATAATTCAAATGGTAAGTGCAGCCTTTGCTGCGCCTCAAGTTGGTAGGCACTGACTTGCGCACTCAAACCAAACACCTGAGCATTAAGTTGTTGCAATGCCGCATAATGATCTCTAAAACTGCATGATTGAGGAGTACAACCTCTTGCACCCGGAATATCATCCCAGTTTTCTGGCAGAGGCTCATCAGGCCGCCCTGTCATAGGGTACACATAGACCACGGCATAATGTTTGATCTGCGCCAAATCCACCCACTGTTGGTTAGTGGCCATTAACTTTAAGGATGGCCACTGCATTCCGTATAAATGATCACTGCGGCCATCATCTAAAGGTACCGGTAGGTCTTTTGGAAGTTTTGTAAGACTCATAAGTGATACTCTTTTTAAATAAGCTACAGAACTGTCACTTGCAACTCATTAAACCTAGCACGAAGTTAACCATTTATACATTACCATGGCATCTATATATCCCAGTTGTGGATGCAAAAACGCCTTCGGTAAGCATCCCACTGTCGCAAAGCCTAGCTTTTGCCATAGTTTTAAGGCGCCCGTATTGCTTGCTGCAACAAAGTTAAACTGCATCGCCTTGTAGCCCAATTCAAGTGCTTGTCGTTGTGAATGTTGGCACATTAACGTGGCAAGCCCTTGACCTTGTGCAGCAGGTGCAACCATATACCCACAATTACACACGTGCTCGCCGGCTCCAGTCTGATTAGTTTTAATGAAGTAAGTCCCTAAAATAACACTGTTTTTTTCAACTACATAGGTTATCAGTGGCATCTCTAACCACAAATTTTGAGCCTGTTCCTTATTAGTATCGCGGGGGTAGGCATAAGTGTCGCCCTTATTAACAATGGCATGAAAGATGGGCCAAATGTCATCAAAATCACCATCAATAACTTCTCGGATATTCATTGTGTTGAATCCTAAGTGAAATAGCGCTTGTTTTAGGGTTATTAGAGAAGTTTACATGTGTAGCTTTCGCCAGATCAATTATAAAGGTAAAATTAAGGTGTTTTTTTCCACCGGACAGATACCATGGGCAGAGCCTACCAAAACAAAAAGTTAGACATCGCCAAAACATCTGACGCTAAAGCTAAGGTGTATAGCAAATACGGTCGTGAAATTTACGTTTGTGCAAAATCTGGTGGTGTGGAACCCGACGGTAACCTCGCCCTACGTACACTCATCGACAAAGCCAAAAAAGATCAAGTACCTAGCCACGTGATCGATAAGGCATTAGAAAAAGCCAAAGGTGGTGGTGGTGAAGACTACTCCACCGCGCGTTATGAAGGTTATGGCCCGGGCAATGCTATGGTGATTGTTGAGTGCCTAACAGACAATCCAAACCGTACTTTTGGTGACGTACGCCTATGCTTCACTAAAACTAAGTGCAAAATTGGTACTTCAGGTAGTGTGGGCCACATGTTCGATCACAGTGCTATTTTTGTATTTGCCGGCAATGACGAAGATGCCGTACTAGAAGCGCTAATGGAAGCCGACGTAGATGTGTCGGACGTTGAATGTGAGGATGGTAAGACCAGTGTATTTGCACCTAACACTGAGTACAACAAAGCCAAGCAAGCGCTCATCGATACTTTAGGTAACGATGAAGGCGGGTTTGAGTTTGAAGTGGATGAGATTCAATTCATCCCACAAAATATGAGCCCAATAACAGGTGATGACGCTGCAATGTTTGAAACATTTTTAGATATGCTCACAGACCTTGATGACGTGCAAAATGTTTATCACAATGCCGAACTAGGCTAAATCACACTAGTCTGGATCCAATGCCGCCTCTACCGCGCTTTGAGCATGGATGGCGGTCGTATCGTAGAGCGCCACGTGGGTATCTTGCTGTTGTACCAGCAAAGTGATTTCTGTACAGCCTAAAATTACCGCCTGGGCACCTTGGTTAAATAGGTCTTGAATCACGGCTAGGTATTTTTGTTTAGAGTCATGATTAATGATACCAAGACATAATTCTTGGTAAATCACCTCATGAATCATCGTTTGTTGCTCTGCACTAGGCACCAATACTTCAATGCCAAAGTCATGGCTCAAGCGCCCTTTATAAAATTCTTGCTGCATAGTGAATGCAGTGCCCAACAAGCCGACTTTGGTCATGCTATGGGCTAATAATTGCTTCGCTGTGGCATCGGCTATATGCAATAACGGAATTTTCACTGCTGCCTGCACTTCTGCAGCCACCTTATGCATAGTATTAGTACAAATGAGAAATAAATCTGCCCCCCCCGCTTCTACCGCTTGCGCAGCATGTGCCAATATAGCAGCAGTTTCACGCCATTTTCCTGCATGCTGTAACTGCTCAATTTCATGAAAATCGACACTGTAAAGGCACACTTTTGCGCTATGCAAACCCCCTAAGCTTTGCTTAACCCCCGCATTAATTGCACTATAATAAAGACTAGTGGATTGCCAACTCATGCCCCCTATTAAGCCAATGGTCTTCATACATTAAAGTCCCGACAAACCGGAGGTAATATTAAATTCTAGCATTTTACCTTTGCCTCTTTAGTTCAGCCCTTAAGGTTAATAGTATGGGTGCAGTCGGCGGTAGCACTCCCCGCCACAAGTGAAAGGATTGAGCAGCTTGCTCTACCAACATGCCCAAACCATCATCTGCCCGGGCCGCACCTTGATTGAGGGCCCATTGGTTAAACACAGTTGTTTGGGCACCATACATCATGTCATAACATCGGCTCGTGTTGTTAATCAAACCTTTAGGCAGTGGTGGTAAATCACCTGTTAAACTAGCTGATGTGCCATTAATAATCCAATCAAATGAGCCTTGTAGCTGCGCCATTGGGATAGCTTCAATGGCCCCTAAATCAGTGAATAAAGCAACTAAGTCACAGGCTTTGGTGTAGGTTCGATTAGCAATCACTACCTGTGCGGGTCGCTGTGCCAAAATGGGCTGTAACACCCCCCTAACAGCACCACCTGACCCTAACACTAAGATTCGCTTAGCATTTAACTGACCCTTTAGGTTATGACAGATGTCACGCACTAAGCCCAAACCATCCGTATTGTCAGCCACTAACTGTGCTTGTGCATTCAAATAAAGGGTATTGGCTGCCTCCGCCTTAGCCGCTGCAGGGCTGTGCACCTGAGCCATGGCAAAAGCCCGTTGTTTAAATGGCACAGTAATATTCAGGCCTTTACCACCCGCTGCAAAGAACTGCCTCACCGTGTATTCAAAGTCTTTTTCTACCACTAACTGAGCTTGGTAGTTAATATGTTGATTAGTGGCAGCAGCAAACGCTTGATGGATGTTGGGCGACTTACTTTGGTGTATGGGGTTGCCCAACACACGATATTGGTCAATGATCTTATCAATGGGCATAGGCTACTCCAACCAATCTTTGGCAGGTAAATAATCCCGCTCTAAGAGGGCTTCTTCTGAATTTTTTTCAATTTGGTAGTCATAGCTCCAGCGCACTTCACTGGGTAATGACATAAGAATAGATTCGGTGCGGCCTCCCGTTTGTAAGCCAAATAAGGTTCCGCGGTCATAAACTAAATTAAACTCTACATAGCGGCCGCGACGGTGTAGCTGAAAATCCCGTTGCCGCTCACCATAGGGCGTGTCTTTACGACGTTCAATTATAGGTCCATAGGCTTTAAGGTAACTATCTCCAACACTTTGCATAATGGCAAATGCAGTATCAAAGTCAGGATCATTTAAATCATCAAAAAATAACCCCCCCACGCCCCTCGCCTCTTTGCGGTGGGGTATGTAAAAATACTCATCACACCAAGTTTTCAGTCTTGGATGTAAGTCATCACCAAAGGGGTCGCAGGCAGCTTTGGCCACAGCGTGCCAATGACGGCAATCGTCTTGGTTGCCATAATAAGGGGTTAAGTCATAACCACCACCAAACCACCATACAGGATCAGCACCCGGTTTTTCTGCAATAAAAAACCGAACGTTGGCGTGGGATGTTGGCGCATAAGGGTTGCGAGGGTGGATGACCAAGGACACACCCATGGCTTGAAAACTCCGTCCAGCCAATTCTGGTCGATGGGCTGTAGCTGATGCAGGCATTGAATCTCCCATCACATGGGAAAAATTAACCCCACCCTTTTCGATCACACTACCTCCAGCTAAGACACGACTAAGGCCACCACCACCTGCTTCTCGCTGCCATTCATCAGCCATAAATTGTGCCCCACCATCAAGTTCCTGTAAGGCATTACAGATGGTTTGCTGCAACCCAAGAAGGTAGCTTTTTACTGCACTGATATCAACATTGGACACTAATAATTCCTTACATATAGATTTAAGCTGGACGGATAATTTGGCCTGAAACTAAATCTTTCACTTGGCTTGGTTGTTTACTCTGACCTAACTCACCACTCACCACGTAGTTGAGTTGATCACCAAAGGTCCGCAAAATGTGTAACCGACTTCTGGCAGGCTGACGCCCCGCCAAGTTAGCAGAGGTAGACACAATGGGTCCACCAAAGCGATCACATAAACGCGCCACTAAGGGATGTGCAGAAACACGCAGGGCCACACTCTTATGTTGACCTTTAATCCAAGGTGGCACCCAAGCTTGTGGATCTGGCATTAGCCAAGTGGTTGGGCCCGGCCAAGTTGCGTTAAGCTGCTCAATCTGAGCCGCTGTTAAGGCTTCCACTAAGGGCTGAAAATGGCTCCACTGGGATGCTACTAATATTAAACCTTTGTGCATGGGCCGTTGTTTTAGCTGTAAAATTCGAGACACTGCTGCTTCATTCCAGGGGTCACAGCCTAAACCCCAGACCGCCTCAGTAGGATAGGCGATGACACCCCCCATAACTAGGGTTTGTGTAGCGCAGGTTAAATGCCAGTCGTTAGGTCGCATAAGTCCCATAGATTTCCTAAATAGCTGGTGCTTAAAGCACTTTTTCATAGCCACCCGCCGTTAAACGAACACGGCCCAGTAGTTCTAATTCCACCAATTGAGCTGCAACCACACTATAAGGCAGTGCCAATCGAGAACAAAGTATATCAACAGGCACGGGGTCATAGCCAAAAACTCTGAGTAATATTTGTAATTCTTGGGCAATATCTGCAGAATGCTCATGGTTTTTTGGGTCTTGGGCTTGGTAGTGCGCAATCAGAGGTCGCAGCTGCGGTGCTAACTCGACTAAGACTTGCTGCGGTTGATCCACCAATATGGCACCATCACGAATTAACTGATGGCAGCCTCGACCAAGGACATTGTTTACACTAGATGGCACAGCAAAGACCTCCCGTCCCTGCTCCAAAGCGGCCTTCGCAGTGATTAGAGAACCACTGCGCAGTGCTGCTTCTACCACTAATACACCCAGACTGAGCCCACTTATAATTTGATTACGAACGGGAAACCTATAGCCAAGGGGTTTAGCCATGAGGGGCCAAGGTGACACCAGTAACCCACCACCAGCAATAATGCTTTGTGCTAAGGATCGATGTTTGACAGGGTATATTTGACCTAAGCCTGATCCAAGTACGGCAATAGTGTCCGCTTGCGCATCTAATGCTCCTTGATGACACGCCCCATCAATACCTAAGGCTAGGCCACTGACAATAGTTAAGCCACTGGCCCCAAGACTGGAGGCAAAGTGTTTGGCCAGCGCCATGCCACTAACACTGGCCTTGCGGGCACCTACCATGGCGATACTGGGCTCATTCAGTAAGCTTATACGACCTTGTACCCATAAAAATGCAGGTGGATGGTGGATAGAGTTTAACGCCTCAGGATAGCCTGCATCGTGAAACAATAGCAGCTTGGCTTTATGGCTTTGGGCCCATTGCAATGGGTTAGCAAGACTCACCACCAGGGGTTGCGAATTTAGTTGGGCTAGATAATTTAGTTGCTGCTGATTCAAAATAGAATTGAGCTGACAACAGTGTTGTGGATCTAATGTGACTTGTTGACTGCCAAAAAGCTGCGCTAACTCAAACCCTTGCTTAAAGCTTAAGTTGAGTTCACTTAATGCCAACCAAGCTAAATGATGATCATCCATAATCATTCCATTACTAAACAAAGATAGTGGTATAATTCTAGTTAATAAATTCAATTTTGCGTCAGCAAGGCACGGACTTGCTGCTACGCCAGACTATAACGAAACCTGAATCTCATGGCCCTATTACCTATTTTAGAATTTCCAGATCCACGTTTACGCAAGGTTGCAGTGGATGTAGCTCATATTAATGACGATATTCGCCAATTAGCCAAAGACATGCTCGAAACCATGTACCATGCTCCCGGCATAGGTCTGGCAGCATCACAAGTAAATGTGCATCAGCGATTAGTCGTCATTGATATCAGCGATGACGGTGATGAGCCGCGAGTTTTGATTAACCCGAGTTGGAAGCCCTTGACTGAAGACAAGCAAAGCTACCAAGAGGGTTGTCTGTCGGTGCCTGAGTTTTATGATGACGTGGCCCGCTATAGCCGCATTCAACTCAGCGCCTTTGATGAGCAGGGAGAGCCCATTTCTGAAGTCGCAGAAGGCATTTTTGCAGTGTGTATCCAGCATGAATTAGACCACCTAAACGGTAAGTTGTTTGTTGACTATCTATCTAACCTAAAGCGTGATCGGATCCGTAAAAAACTTGAGAAAAAACATCGCGACGATATCAAAGATTCCCTCTACGAGGCTAAGGCTAAAGTTAACTTGGAATCCCAAGGGTGAACCGAGCCAGTTTAAAGATTATTTTTGCAGGTACCCCAGACTTTGCTGCACAGCACCTGCAAGCACTATTAAATGGTCCACATCACGTTGTTGCTGTTTATAGTCAGCCAGATCGACCTGCTGGACGCGGCCGCAAACTTGCCGCTAGTCCTGTTAAGGCCCTAGCTCTTGAGCACTCTATTGAAGTCCAACAACCTGTCTCTCTAAATGACACTTCAGCACAGCACCTTTTAGCCCACTACGAAGCTGATGTGATGGTCGTCGTTGCTTATGGCTTAATCTTGCCCCAAGCGGTATTGGACACCCCACGCTTGGGTTGTATTAATGTCCACGGTTCATTGCTTCCCCGCTGGCGTGGAGCAGCACCTATTCAAAGAGCAATATTGTCAGGGGATGAACAGTCGGGGATCACCGTGATGCAAATGGAAGCGGGTCTAGACACGGGGCCGATGCTACTAAAAATAGAAGTCCCCATCGCAATTAATGACACCAGTGAAAGTTTATACGCTAAGTTAGCGGTGCTAGGTTGCAAAGGTTTGGTGGAGACTTTGTATGGTCTGCAAAATTCAATGCTTACGCCTCAAGTGCAAAATGATACACAGGCTAACTATGCAGATAAATTGACCAAGGCAGAGGGCGCCATTGATTGGCAGCAAAGTGCGCAACAAATTAGCCTTCAAGTTCGTGGGCTTAACCCTTGGCCTGTGGCCTACAGTGATTGGCAAGGTCACCGTCTGCGCATCTGGATGGCCCATGCGTTAGACACCCATAGCAATCACCCCGCGGGTACCTTAGTGGGTTTGGATAAAACTGGTTTAGAGGTGGTATGTGGTCACGGACACCTTAAAATAACCCAATTACAATGGCCAAACGGTAAAACCCTCAATCAAAGTGAGTTAATGAACTTAAAACAAAAGATGATACTTGGCGAAGTCTTCACTAGCCTTGGGATGGCAAGCTAACCATGGCAAACCCACGCTTACTAGCCGCCCACGCCCTCACTGCTGTGCTTTGCCAAAAAGGGTCTTTAGCCTCGAGCCTACCGAAGGCTCTAGAAGCGGCAGAACATGGTGATCGCGCCCTTATTCAGCAACTTTGCTACGGCACCTGCAGGCACTTTCCACAATTAGAATTGATTGCAGACCAGCTGTTACACAAACCTATGAAGGCCCAAGATCAAGATATTTATGCGCTTATCCTCATGGGCTTATATCAAATCAAAGCCATGAGAACCCCAGATTATGCGGCTGTCGATGCGACTGTACAGGCTGCTAAAGCGAGTGGCAAACGCTGGGCAGACAAGCTCATTAATGGTGTCTTACGTTCTTACATTCGAGGTGGCGACGAGCTTACGGAAGTCCTAAATGAGCATGACGCTTACCGTTATAATCACCCACAGTGGCTCGTGTCGAAGCTCAGTCATCATTGGCCAGATCATTGGCTAAAAATTCTGGCAGCTAACGACCCACAGGGGCCATTAACTTTACGAGTGAATACTCGAGAAATTAGTCGCAGCGATTATATAGTTGAGCTGGCAAACGTCGGTCACACCAGTCATGCATGTCTCATCAGTGAGGTTGGCGTGCAGCTCGAACAAGCTTGTGACGTGACTCAGCTACCAGGCTTTTTACAAGGTTGGTTTAGTGTGCAAGACGAAGCACCACAATTATCAGCAGGGTTATTACAATTAGAGGCAGGCCAGCGAGTGTTAGATGCATGCGCCGCACCAGGTGGTAAAACCTGCCATCTGCTGGAAGCCCAGAATGTTGAGGTGGTGGCCGTAGAACTGGAACAACGGCGTATTAGCCGCATGGAAGAAAACCTACAGCGCATGGGCTTAACCGCTGAAATTATCTGTGCTGATGCCAGTGCACCAGACCATTGGTGGGATGGGCAATTGTTTGACCGCATACTACTTGATGCTCCCTGTTCTGCTACTGGAGTCATCCGCCGCAACCCTGATATTAAAATGCTGCGCACCAGTGAAGATATTTTGGAGCTGGTGCAGTTGCAGCTCAAACTGCTGCATAGTTTATGGCCATTACTCAAGCCCGGGGGCTACATGGTTTATGCCACTTGCTCCGTTTTAAGACAAGAAAATGATCGTCTTGTGGCACGTTTTTTAGCGCAGCAACCACAAGCGCACCACTGTGTTATTGAAGCGGATTGGGGCGTTGAAATGGACATAGGGCGCCAGCTTTTTCCAAACCCAACAAGCCATGACGGTTTTTACTATGCCAAACTCCACAAGCCCCTATGACGGGTCCAAGCATAGTAGTAGATTATGCCATGTGTTCTGCTATCATAGTGGCAATCACTCGCTCTCGAGGCATTTTGCTCTAGTATGAAAATCATCATTCTTGGTGCAGGTCAGGTTGGCCGTACCCTTGCTGAAAACTTGGCTAACGATGCCAATGATGTGACGATGGTAGATCAAGATGCCGGTTACTTGAAAGACTTACAGGATCGTCTGGATATCCGCACTGTGAAAGGCCATGCGTGTTTGCCCAATATTCTAGCAAGTGCTGGGGCTGAAGATGCGGACATGCTTGTGGCTGTGACTAATAGTGATGAGATCAATATGGTGGCCTGTCAGATCGCTAAGACCATGTTCCAAACGCCCACTATAATTAGCCGCATTCGCGAACATCAGTATTTGTTGAAGCGCGATGCGTTATTTAGAGATGAACCCCGCGCTTTTCCTATTGATGTCATTATTAGCCCTGAAAAGTTGGTAACTGCTCATGTACAGCGCTTAATAGAAAATCCAACTGCCTTGCAAGTACTCGATTTTGCTAAAGGTAAGGTGCAGTTGGTTGCTGTGACCGCTTGTCATGGCGGTCCATTAGTAGGCAAGCCTGTGTCTGACTTGCGCAGCCACATGCCCAATGTAGACACCCGCGTGGCGGCTATTTTTCGCAATAACAAGGCCATCGTCCCCTCTGGTAAAACCCATATTCACGTCGATGATGAAGTCTTCTTTATCGCAGCCAAAGCTGATATTAGTAAAGTAATGAGTGAGCTGCGTCGATTAGAAAAACCCTATAAGCGCATCATGATTGCTGGTGGTGGTAATATTGGTGCTCGGTTGGCCGATAATTTGCGCAAAGATTTTCGGGTTAAGGTGATTGAGCGCGGACTTGAGCGTTGTGAGCGTTTGGCCGATTTATTAGAGGATGTCATCGTCCTCCATGGCAGTGCATCTGACAAAGAGTTGTTAGTTGAAGAAAATATTGAATCAACAGATGTATTTTGTGCCTTAACTAACGATGATGAAGCTAACATTATGGCTTCTATGTTAGCCAAACGCCTTGGTGTGCGAACAGTGATGACCCTGATAAGCAATCCCGCCTATGTGGATCTGATAGAAGATGGCACTATTGATATTGCCATCTCACCACAACAAACCACTATTAGTAGTTTGCTAACCCATGTGCGCCGGGGTGATATCGTCAACGTTCATTCCCTCAGGCGAGGCGCTGCAGAAGCCATTGAGGTGGTTGCCCATGGCGATGGGCAAACATCCAAAGTGGTAGGCCGCAGTTTGGCGGACATTAAACTGCCTGAGGGGACCAGTTTTGGTGCCATTGTACGGGGTGAGGAAGTGCTTATTGCCCACCATGACACGGTTATTAATAATGATGACCATTGCATTCTTTTCTTGACAGATAGACACATGATACATGACGTTGAGCGATTATTTGCGGTTACTATTGGATTCTTTTAGGCCTTAATATGCACTTTCGGGTTACCTTAAAAATTATTGGTATGTTGCTAATGGCTTTTAGCACATCCATGCTACCCTCATTAATTATTGCCTTGAGTTTGCCAGATGATAGTTCAGAATCTACCTTTGCCCTGTCGTTTTGCATTACTTTTGTTGCTGGTTTCTTAGTTTGGTTGCCTTTTTCTAAACATAATAACGTCTTACGCACGCGCGATGGTTTTGTCATTGTGGTCATGTTTTGGTCTATTCTAGGTCTGTTTGGAGCTTTGCCGTTTTACTTCTCCTCTCCCCTGTCGGCGCTGAATCCAAATTGGAGTTATGTAGACGCTTTATTTGAATCTCTTTCTGGTCTCACCACCACAGGGGCAACAGTCATTACCCAGCTCGACACATTACCTAAGTCATTACTGTTTTATCGTCAGTTTTTACAATGGTTTGGTGGTATGGGCATTATCGTTTTAGCAGTCGCTATACTTCCTATGTTGGGTATTGGTGGCATGCAGTTATACCGAGCAGAGACACCTGGTCCGGTTAAAGACTCTAAACTAACACCCCGTATTACAGAAACAGCCAAGCAGCTTTGGTATATTTATCTCACCCTGACGGTAACGTGCGCATTAGCTTACTGGTTTGCGGGCATGAATGCTTTTGATGCGCTTACCCATAGTTTCTCCACAGTCGCTATTGGTGGCTTTTCTACCCACGATGCCAGCTTAGGCTATTTTGATAATGCAGCTATAGAAACCATTGCCATTGTGTTTATGTTGCTAGCAGCAGTGAACTTTGGCCTGCACTTCCAAACCGCTCGCACTTTTCGTCAAAAGCACTATAAAGCCAGTTTATTACATTATTGGCGAGACGAAGAGTTTCGTTTCTTTTTAAGTGTTATGGCCATTATTAGTTTCATTACCGTAGCCACTTTGTGGCTTACTAACGACATGACTTTGAATGACAGTTTCCGCCAGGGGGTGTTTGAGGTCGTCTCTATCGCCACCACTACTGGCTATGCGACAGCAGACTTTGCCCTTTGGCCTCCCATGCTGGGATTCTTATTGTTTAGTGCGGCTTTTATGGGTGGGTGTGCGGGCTCAACAGGCGGCGGCATGAAGGTCGTGCGCGTGTTAATAGTGCTGAAACAGGGTTTGCGGGAAATACAGCGTCTCATCCATCCCAACGCCATCATTCACGTTAAGTTAGGTTCCAGCCCTATTCCAGATCGCGTGGCAGAGGCTGTGTGGGGTTTTTTCTCAGTCTACACCTTGGTCTTTATGGTGATGATGATCGCTTTATTAGCCACAGGCTTAGACCAAGTTACGGCCTGGTCAGCTGTTGGGGCTACGCTTAACAATCTAGGGCCAGGCTTGGGAGATGTTGCCGCTCACTACGGCGATATTAATACCACAGCCAAATGGATTCTTTGTTTTTCTATGCTCTTAGGGCGTTTGGAAGTGTTTACCCTATTAGTATTATTCACACCAATGTTTTGGCGTAACTAGGTTATTCTATTAGTTAGTTTTTCCTAACCTATTCACAGACTTATCCACAGGAATTTTGTACCATGCCAGAGCGCTGGAATGACCGTTATTCTGTGTTTTTAGAGTTGCCTGAGGTGAGTTATTGCCTGCAAAAATACGTTCACTTGTTGCCCACCCAAGGCACAGGTTTGGATTTGGCTTGTGGTTTGGGACAAAATTCAATATTCCTTTCTAAACAAGGACTTACGATGCATGGTTGGGACTATTCCCAGGCTGGATTGAAGCAAATGGAGCGCCATTGTTCATTACAAAAAATTGAAGTAAATCAACGATGTATAGACCTTGTAAAGACATCTTGGCCCAACCAACAATTTGATCTTATTTGTGTGACGGCATTCCTCGATCGTGCACTTTGTCCACAGATTGTGTCGCACCTCAAACCCGGCGGTATGTTGGTCTATCAAACCTTTAACCAAGTCACAGCAATTGCAGGTGAGCGCCTGAGTAAACCAAGGCGTTCACAGCTGTTATTAAGCCCAGGGGAACTACTTATGTTATTTAGAGATCTCGAGCCTCTGGTATATCACGATGAACAAGAGTTGACACCACTGGGACACCCATTAGCTGGCAAAGCCTTTTTGATCGCGCGAAAGCCAAAGCCTGCAGACTTCTAGTGTTCTTGTTCTAAGGTATGTTTGAAACGGCGGTATTCCCACTGGTATTGCTCTGGCGCACGCCGCACCAACTCTTCGATCGCTTGATTTATTGCTTTAACACTCGTTTCTATAGTGGTTTGTCGGCACACTTCAGTGATGTCTTCTAATTCAATAATAAACCCAAGCCTGGAAGGTACACGGCGTGCAAAGCCCATCAGAACCCGGGTGTTTTTAGTCTTAGCAAGTTGACTGACCAAGGTCATGGTATATGCGGGTTGATTAAACCACTGACTAATAATCCCAGCTTTCGGTGGTGGCTCTTGGTCAGGCAGTATGAGGTTTACCTCACCCTTTAATAAAGCTCGTTTTAACTGCATCACACCCTTAGCTGAAGCTGGAGCTAGTTGCATACCCGCTTTAGTTCGTGCCCCATGAATCAATCGATCAAGCCCATGTAATTTGGCTGGTTTATAAAGGGCTGTCACCTTGGCTTCGTGAGCAGCCCAGTTGGCAAAGAGCTCCCAGTTTCCTAAATGAGGGGTTAAAAGGATTACACCCCCCATCAAATGGGCCTGCTTCAAGCAGTCGGCCCCACTCACTTTAATAATACGATCTAAACCACTTTGGCTAGGCTGGGTCCAATTGATACCCATTTCTAGAGCCGCATATATCGTATGCAACATACTCTCGCCCACAAGTGTCGTTTGTTGCTGACGGGTAAGGTTAGGCCAACAGCGCTGCACGTTAAGGCGGGTTTGTTTGAGGCTTTGAGTCGGGAACCGCAACATCAATAGCAAAGTCAGCTTTGACAAGCCATAGACCCAAGATAGGGGTAAGATGCCCAGCACTCTTAGTAGACCGACGGCGAGGCTTGATTTTAAATAGTCAGACATAAAGTGGTCATAAATTGGTTCTCAAACCCTAGGTTTAGCTAATTGGGTAATGATACCTCGTAAGTGCCCCATAAACGAGGCACTTAGGTTCTTTTAGACACAAGCCAGTTGCTAACTGCTAGTGTATAATGTCACGCTTAAATCGTGCCTTAGGCCTCGTGCTGTGGCAGCTCTTTCTTTTACTTAAGGCGTGGATCTAGTCGTGGAAAAAACAACCGATACCAGCACTTTTCAGGGCCTCATTTTTGCCTTGCAACAATACTGGTCAGCTCAAGGCTGCAACATCATGCAACCACTCGATATGGAAGTGGGTGCTGGTACCTTTCACCCAGCGACTTTTTTAAAAGCCATTGGCCCAGAAAGCTGGCGTGCGGCATACGTGCAACCCAGTAGACGTCCAACAGATGGACGTTATGGGGATAACCCCAACCGCTTGCAGCATTATTTTCAGTTTCAGGTCATCATTAAGCCCTCACCTACTAATTTTCAAGAATTGTATTTAGAGTGTCTGGATCACTTGGGCATTGATACGCAGGTGCATGATGTGCGTTTCGTTGAAGACAATTGGGAATCTCCCACCCTAGGGGCTTGGGGCTTGGGTTGGGAAATATGGCTTAACGGTATGGAAGTGTCGCAGTTTACCTATTTTCAACAGGCAGGAGGGATTGAATGTTTTCCGGTGATGGGCGAGATTACGATTGGTCTGGAACGTATTGCCATGTACCTCCAGGATGTTGACAGCGTATACGACCTAGTATGGAGCCGTGCGCCAGATGGCACGACTGTTAGCTATGGTGATATCTTTCATCAGCAGGAAGTTGAAATGTCTACTTACAACTTTGAACACGCCGAAGTAGAGACGTTATTTAGTAACTTCGACCACTACGAGGCCGAATGCGCAAGAATGGTGGAGGCTAAATTACCTTTGCCCGCGTATGAGTTTGTGCTCAAGGCATCTCATGTATTTAACTTACTTGATGCACGTCATGCCATCTCCGTTACTGAGAGACAACGTTATATTTTGCGGGTGCGTACCCTTGCGCGACAAGTTGCCTTAGGATACTACGCAACTCGCAAAGCCCTTGGCTTTCCACTAGCTAGTGCAGAACTAAAGCATAAGTTGTTGCTAGAAGAGGAGAAAAACTCATGAACCACGCTGATTTATTATTTGAGCTGGGGACTGAGGAACTGCCTCCCAAATCGTTAATGACGCTGTCAAAAGCGTTGGAATTAAGTGTGACAATGCAGTTAAAGGAGTTGGGCTTGGCCCATACTGAAGTCACTTCTTACGCGACACCCCGACGCCTAACAGTGATCGTTGAGTGCCTACAATTGCAACAATCAGATCGCCAAGAGCGTCGGCGTGGTCCCTCTGTCAAGGCACCGTCTAATGCCATTGATGGCTTCGCAAGGTCATGCAATGTCAGCCCTAACGAATTGATTGTTATTGATACTGAAAAGGGACAGTACTATGAGTTTGATCGTTCAATAAAAGGTCTCAAGACGCTTGATTTGATGGGCAACTTAATTCAAAAAGCACTGGCTGATTTGCCTATTGCAAAGCGTATGCGCTGGGGCGCCTCGCGTGATGAATTTGTTAGACCTGTGCAGTGGTTTATTCTGTCCTTAGGCTCTGACCTAATTGATATTGAATTGTTTGACCTGCCTAATAGTCACCAAAGTCGTGGCCATCGTTTTCATAGCCAAAGTGCGATCACAATTACCTCAGCTGCAAATTACGCGCAGCAAATGCGCGCTGAAGGTCATGTGATTGTTAGTTTTGAAGAACGTAAGACCATGATTCGGTCTCAAATTTTGGAGCAAGCTAAGGTTTTAAAAGCGATGGCCGTTATCGACGAAAATTTACTTGATGAAGTCACTGGTTTAGTTGAATGGCCTACTTGTCTCACTGGGCGATTTGATCGAAGGTTTTTGGAATTGCCTGCTCAGGCATTGATCTCGTCCATGAAAGAACATCAGAAATATTTTCACTTTGTCGATGAACAGGGTGAAATTTTACCGCTCTTCCTTACAGTGAGTAATATTAACAGTAAAAATGCTGCACAGGTGATTGCTGGCAACGAACGAGTCATTCGGCCGAGGCTGGCAGATGCTGCTTTCTTCTTTGAAGCTGACAAAAAGACGAGTTTGGAGAGTCATAATAGGGCTTTGGACAAAGTGGTGTTTCAAGCAGAACTTGGCACCGTCATGGATAAGACGTTACGCATGTCGCAATTGGCGGCAAGTATTGCAAAAGACATTGATGCAGATAGTATCTTGGCAGCCCGCGCAGCCACCCTATCTAAAGCAGATCTGAATACCCAAATGGTACTTGAGTTTAGTGATCTACAAGGGTTAATGGGTCACGTTTACGCCTTAAATGATGGGGAAGATCCTATCGTTGCTGCCGCTCTAGAGCAACACTATTGGCCAAAATTTGCAGGTGACAGATTACCCGAGTCATCAGTCGCAAGTGCCATTGCCATTGCAGATCGTTTGGATACGTTAGTGGGTTTGTTTGGTATTGGACAACCACCAACGGGAAGCAAAGACCCCTACGCTCTTCGTCGAGCAACCGTGGGTTTGTTACGTATTATAATAGAGCAAGGCTTGGAACTTGACCTAGGGTCTTTAGTGATTAAGGCCTATCACTTACATGGTAATTTGTCGGTTCCTTTAGATAAGGTTCAACCTCATCTGTTGGATTTCATTTTTGATCGCTTGCGGGCCTATTATGAAGATCAAAAGGTTGCCATAGATATTTACTTAGCCGTCATGCAAAACAAGTCAAACTCTCCATTGGACTTTGATCGTCGAGTGAATGCCGTGAGGGAGTTTTTGATGGTGGATTCGGCTCCTGCCTTGGCAGCAAGTAATAAACGAGTCAGTAACATTTTAGCTAAGAATGGCATGGGCAAAAAAGTATTTGATGCAACATTATTGGTCGAACCTGCTGAAATAAACTTGGCTAACGCATTGAACAAAGTTAGAGATGAAAATTCAATTGAAGGCACTCATGTCAATTATCACGATGCGCTACAGGTAATGGCCCAATTAGCTGATCCACTGGAACAGTTTTTCACAGATATCATGGTGATGACCGAAGACGAGGGACTTAAGAATAATCGTTTGGCATTGCTAGCTGAGCTGCAAGTCGAGCTTGGGCGGGTTGCTGATATTAGTTTGTTAGCGCGTTGATTTCCCAAAGATGGAGTGTTTCACGTGAAACACTCAGCGCTAGGCCTTTTAAGCTGCAATAATCAACCATCCTGAATGCCACCTCATGCCCACAAAAAAGCCTCCACTTGGAGGCTTTTTTAGCGCAATTTAACGCAGTGAAAGATCCTAGAAATCGAGGTTCGCAACTCTCAACGCATTTTCTTCTATAAACAAACGACGAGGCTCAACGTCATCGCCCATGAGAGTGGTAAACATTTGATCAGCTGCTATAGCATCATCGATGGTCACACATAGCATCCGGCGTTGCTCAGGGTCCATTGTGGTTTCCCAGAGTTGATCAGGGTTCATTTCCCCTAAGCCTTTATAGCGCTGAACTGAAAGGCCTCGGCGGGCTTCTTTCATCAACCACTCTAAACCTGCTGCAAAGCTTTCAGTGGCATAAGTCTTCTCTCCACGTTGGAAATAGCCATCTTTTTCTAGCAAGCCCGACAGGGCCAAGTTCAAGGCCACGATCGAACGGTATTCTCCTGAACTCAAGAAATCAAAGCCAATCAAATAGTCATCATCAATGCCATGAGTTGTGATGGTGACCATTGGCAAATAGCCATCACGCTCAGGATTTGAGCGAACCTGACCATCGTATAGCGCTCCACCCTCTTCTTGCTGTTCTAGGCATTCCAAAATTGCATCTAACCAACCTGATACCTTGTCCTGATCATGTAACTCTTCTAAGCTTAACACTGGCGCATAAATCATTTGCGTCAATATCACTGCTGGAATAATTCGTTCTACCCGCCTGATCGTTGCCGCAACCTGACGGAACTGAACCGCAAGGCTCTCTAATCCAGTGCCTGAAATAGCAGGAGCCGTTGCGCTTGAATAAAGTGAGGCATTATCCATCGCCCCTTGCAGTAAGAAACCATCTAGCGCCACATCATCTTTGAGATATTGTTCCTGCTTGCCTTTTTTCACTTTATAAAGTGGCGGTTGGGCAATAAACAAATGGCCGTTTTCAATCACCTTAGGTAGATGACGGAAGAAAAATGTTAGCAGCAAAGTCCGAATGTGAGCCCCATCAACATCAGCGTCGGTCATGATAATTACACTGTGGTAGCGTAGCTTTTCGATATCAAATTCATCACGACCTATACCACACCCTAGAGCCGTAATTAATGTTCCCACCTCAACTGAGGAAAGCATCTTATCAAACCGAGCCTTCTCGACATTGAGGATTTTACCTTTCAAAGGCAGAATAGCTTGAGTTCGTCGATTGCGGCCCTGCTTAGCAGATCCCCCTGCTGAATCACCCTCTACTAGGTAGATTTCTGATAACCCAGGGTCTTTTTCTTGGCAGTCGGCAAGTTTACCAGGCAAGCCTGCAATGTCCAAAGCACCTTTACGACGAGTCATGTCGCGCGCTCTGCGTGCTGCCTCTCTAGCCCTAGCCGCATCAATCATCTTACCGATGATAACCCGAGCTTCTTGAGGATTTTCCTGTAGGAATTCTGACATGCATCGACCCAATTCATGTTCTACTGCAGACTTAACCTCAGAAGAGACCAGTTTATCTTTAGTTTGGGATGAGAACTTAGGGTCTGGAACTTTAACAGAAATAATGGCTGTCAAACCTTCCCGAGCATCATCACCAGAAGTCGCGACCTTCGATTTTTTTTGAGCAGACTCTGACTCAATATAGTTATTAAGCGTGCGGGTGAGTGCAGAGCGAAACCCACTTAGGTGAGTACCACCATCACGCTGAGGAATGTTATTAGTAAAACAGTGAATACTCTCTTGGAAAGAATCGTTCCATTGCAAGGCAACCTCAACGCCCACCCCATCAGCATGCATCGTATTAAAGTGTATGCACTTATTAATGGGAGTCTTATTGGCATTTAAATATTCAACAAATGCAGCTACACCACCTTCATAACAAAACAACTCTTCACGGCCTGAGCGGTCATCTTTTAAGCGGATGGCAACGCCCGAATTTAAGAAAGATAACTCTCGCAGACGCTTAGCCAAAATGTCGAAATGAAACATGATATTGGTAAAGGTATCAGGTGACGCAGTAAACGTGCAGGTTGTGCCTTTACCTTCGGTCTTACCCACGATCGCCAACGGTGCTTGAGGTACTCCATGGTGATAAATTTGTTCATGTACTTGGCCATTGCGCCGGATGGTTAATTTTAATTCTGTAGATAATGCATTAACCACACTCACACCAACACCATGCAATCCGCCAGAAACCTTATAGGTATTGTCGTCAAATTTACCACCCGCATGTAATACGGTCATGATGACTTCTGCTGCAGACACGCCCTCTTCTAGGTGGATATCAACAGGAATGCCACGTCCATCATCGACCACAGTGACCGTGTCATCAGACACAATGGTGACACTCACCTCATTACAATAACCAGCTAAAGCCTCATCAATACAGTTATCAACAATTTCAAACACCATATGGTGTAGACCTGTGCCATCGTCTGTATCCCCAATATACATACCTGGACGTTTACGCACAGCGTCCAGCCCCTTAAGGACCTTAATACTGGATGAATCGTATATTGTCTCTTCGCTCATTAATTACTCCGACATCATTTTCTTAAATAATAGCACTAAGCCTTCAATGGATTTTATTCCTGACTTACCTGTCCATGTTTCACGTGAAACATTTTAACCTTCACTTCTTTGGGCCAACACTCTTTTAGCTCATCGGCTCCAACACTCGTGACGAACACCTGTGTCTCTAAATCAATTAACTGTTTACAGATTTCCTGCCGATGCGTCCAATCCAATTCTGCCGCTAAATCGTCTACCAAAAATACACACTTCCGGCCTTCTAACTCACTCAATAATTTGCCTTGCGCAAGCTTAAGCGCAATTACCACCAACTTTTGCTGGCCTCGAGACAGGCGTTCAACTGCATTAACACCATGCAAAGTGAACTTGATGTCTGCCCGTTGAGGCCCTCGCTGTGTGTAGCCAAGCTGCAAGTCACGCACCAATGTCTCTTCAAGAATATCAGCATAATGACGATTCGCTGACCAGCCTGAATAATAACCCAGCGTTAAGCCTGGTAAATCAACTAAGCCAGACAAGAGTTCAAAAAATACTGGCTCTAGAAGCCTCAAATACGCCGCTCTGAGCTCATTTAACTGTTCTGCAGCCTGCACCAAGCCAGGATCAAAACTAGCCCTTACATCAGCGCTCATTGTACCACGTTTAAGAGCGCTGTTTCGCTGTTTTAATAGTCTTTGGGCCTGCTTCCAGAGGCTAAAAAAGTTCGGGTTATGGTGATACACGCCCCAATCCAAATATTGCCTTCGAACGCTAGGACCCGCCTCAATGAGGCTCGAACTATTCGGATCGATTAGCTGTATGGGTAATAAACTGGCAAGCTCAGCCACTGACCCAAGGTTCTCCCCATTCAGGCGTATGCTATGATTACCATCTAGGCGACGCGTCATTCCCAAGGAATCACTCACCCCTTGAGCATTTTTAACTTTGGCGAACAAAAGACAATCGATATGACCATCGCCAATGACAGACGCTAACTTCAAGCTACGAAAAGACCGACCCAATGCCAGCATGTGAATGGCTTCTAAGACGCTGGTTTTACCACTCGCGTTTAAGCCATATAGTAGATTAATGCCTGCATCAAATTGAAGTTCAACCTGATGCAGATTACGCAACCGCTGAACGCTTAGTTGCTGTAGAGACATAAGCTAAAATTCCTGTGCATAAAACCTATCAAAAGCTGTGCATAACCTGCAGTGATTGAGGCTAATGGAACCTCAAAAGTAACATAGGTTTTAACCGCAACTAAAGCCTCATGGGCATGATCACATATTGTGCTGCACCCGTACCACCATCAGCGAGCAAAGCACTTGAATTCGAGTCACTCAAGGTAATCTTTACCTGATCGCTATGCAGGACATTTAACACGTCAAGCACATAGCCTACATTGAAACCAATCTCAATTTGGGCCCCTTGATAATCGACCATCAAACTTTCTTCAGCCTCTTCCTGCTCTGGGTTATTAGCCACCACCTGCAAATTCGTATCACTCACCGTCATGCGGACGCCTCGGTACTTTTCGTTGGACAGGATCGCTGCACGACTGAGTACACCACGCATTGCCAAGCGATCAACAAGCACCAACTTGTCGCCATTACGTGGCAATACGCGCTCATAATCTGGAAACTTACCATCAACTAGTTTAGACGTGAAGATGAAATCATTAGTAAACGCTCGAATGTGACTCGCGCCTATGACTAGCCGCACGGTACCATCTTCGTCTGTCATCAGGCGCGCAAGCTCTAATACACCCTTACGTGGAACGATTAATTGTTGTGCAGCTTGGTCTGGCAGACTAACCGGCATAACACTCGTAGCTAAGCGGTGACCATCGGTTGCCACAGTGCGCAATTCACTATCTTTAATCTCGAACAGCATACCATTTAAATAGTAGCGTACGTCTTGCTGAGCCATCGCAAAACCGGTTTGGTCTACTAACTGCTTAAGACCCATCTGCGACACCTCAAATTCAAACGACTCAGGGCTGTCTTCTACGTTTGGAAAATCTGCTGCTGGTAATGTGGATAACTTAAATTTACTGCGCGCAGATCGCACTAAAACTTGCTCATCATTGAGCATGACTTCGATCATAGAGTGGTCTGGTAGCGACTTACAAATATCCATCAACTTGCGCGCTGGAATGGTGACACCGCCATCCTCACCCGGTTGGTCTAAACTCACCCGCCCAACCAACTCAACCTCTAAATCTGTGCCCGTTAACGTCAATTGGTCCCCCTCAACCACGACCAGAATATTAGCTAACACAGGCAAAGTTTGACGTCTCTCGACAACTCCTGCTACCAAAACTAGAGGTTTCAAAAAGGCTTCTCGGCTGATGGTAAATTTCATACTACAATCCTGTTCACGGTTTTGGCTCAAGCAACTATCAATTTAGACAGTTAGCGTGCGGTATAAGTTATCATAATCATCGTGAATGTCACGATCTGCTTCACGTAATTCTTTTATTTTTCGGCAAGCGTGCAAGACCGTTGTATGATCTCGTCCACCAAAGGCATCGCCGATCTCCGGCAAACTATGATTGGTCAATTCTTTGGCCAACGCCATTGCCAACTGACGAGGGCGAGCTACTGACCGTGACCGACGTTTAGATAAGATATCAGCAATTTTAATCTTATAATAGCTTGCCACAGTTTTCTGGATATTATCAATACTGACCTTTCGATCTTGCAACGCCAACAGATCCCGTAGTGACTCTTTCACGAACGCAGTGGAAATCGCTTCACCCGTAAAATGCGAGTTTGCCACCACTCGTTTAAGGGCTCCTTCGAGTTCTCTCACGTTTGAACGAATCTTTTTTGCTAAAAAGAAAGCAGCATCTTCAGGCAGAGCAATATTGCCTTCAGCGGCTTTTTTCATCAATATGGCCACTCGAGTTTCTAACTCGGGCGGCTCCACAGCGACTGTTAGTCCCCAACCAAAACGCGATTTTAAACGGTCTTCTAAACCTGCTATTTCTTTTGGATAACGATCACACGTTAAGATCATCTGCTGGCCACTCTCCAAAAGAGCATTAAAAGTATGAAAAAACTCTTCTTGCGACCTCTCTTTGCCAGCAAAAAATTGTATGTCGTCTATTAGCAGCGCATCCACCGATCGGTAAAAACGCTTGAATTCGTTGATCGCGTTGAGCTGCAGGGCCTTCACCATATCTGCAACAAAGCGCTCAGAATGCAGGTACACTACTTTTGCATTGGGGTTGCGCTCTATCAAAGCTGCTCCCACCGCATGCATTAAATGGGTTTTACCTAGGCCAACGCCACCGTAAAGAAACAAAGGATTATACGAACTACCGGGGTTTTCTGCGACTTGCTTAGCTGCAGCTAGAGCCAACTGATTGGACTTACCTTGTACAAAGCTGGAAAAAGTGAACGCTCGGTTCAAGTAGCTCTGATGTCGTACCGAGCCCTCAACCTGAACCACACGATCTGGCCTAAGATTACCATTAAAAAGAGGCTGAATAATGGGGCTGTTTGCCCTTGAGCTAACGGGAATGGCCACTGTCGAATTAAACACTGCGGCGGCTGGCGATGCAGTAGTAACTGATCCACTCGGTTGACTTTGGGAAGACACGGCAGACGAAGCTACAACCAATTCAATATCTTGAGTGGCATCAGAAGCGTAATCTGCTACCAATTCACGGATTCTAGAAAAGTATTTATCTCTGACCCAATCCTGTACAAACCGATTGGGAGCTACCAACTGGATTATCCGACCGTTTTCATTCACGTTTAACGGTCGAATCCAAGTGTTGAACTGCTGACTGGGCAATTCATCTTGAAGACACGCCAAACACTGTTGCCAAATCGCTTGAGCCATTTTTAATAGGAGCCATTTTAAACTGGATTGTTAAAGCCTTAAGCTGGCTTTAATTAATATCATTAACCTCTTTATTTTATCACCAAGTGCCTAAAGTTATCCACAGGCAAAACCGCAGTAAGGCAATATAAGTCCTAACTTTTAGGCTTAGTCAAAGTAAATTACACCTATCGGATAATTTTATAGTCTAAACAGTAAATCAGGCTTGCTATTAGATTTTTCCTCTAATATAATTTCGTCCCTAGATTTTCATCGCCAAACCTTTGGCAACTAATTATTTTTGCGAGACCGATCATGAAAAGAACGTTTCAACCTAGCGTCTTAAAGCGCAAGCGCACTCACGGTTTCCGTGCACGTATGTCAACTCCAGGTGGTCGGGCCATTATTAATGCTCGCCGTGCCAAAGGCCGCAAGAGCCTAAGCGCGTAAGCGACTTTCACCTACTTAACGTATGTCTGAACTCGATTTTTCCCGGCAACGGCGCCTGTTGAACGCTGGGGATTTTCGAAGAGTGTTTGATCAAGCCGATTTCAAGGTCTCAGATCAACACATACTGATACTAGCACGCACCAGTTTACACGCTCATTCCCGCATTGGCTTGGTGATTGCCAAAAAAGGCATCAAGCTTGCAGTGCACCGCAATCGTATAAAGCGCATTGTCAGGGACAGCTTTCGTACTCTTTGTACTCAAACCAACGAATTTTCCCTTCCTTTAGACATTGTTATCTTGTCCAGAAAAGGTTTAGGTGAACTCGATAATGACACAGTTCATCGGCTAATTATTAAGCAATGGGCAAGATTACGTAAAAAAACTGCCCAAAGTGGCTAGTTTTTGTCCTCATGCACTGACTGGCCATTGCCAATAGTCAAACAAGCACTATAATCAATCTCCTTTACAATACAACTAATGACGATTTGTTTCTATGGATTTTCAACGCATTATTCTAATCGCGGGTGTCGCCATCATCTCTTACTTGATGGTACTTCAGTGGAACCAAGATTATGGTACCGAAGCCCTTGCTCCTCAACAAGTCACCAGTGTTTCTGCCTATGATGTAGCACCGGTTAGTACAGACTTTGCAGTGGCTACCCCCCCTAGTGGTGACACAGCAGTGTCAGTTACACAAACAGATAACGCGACTAGTGGTAACCTTATCGAGGTTAAAACTGACACTTTAGAAGTCGTTATTGATACCCAAGGTGGCGACATCATCCAAGCTTCTCTAGTTCAATACTTAGCAGAAATGGATCACCCAGATGTACTTTTCACCCTCTTAGAACAAAATCAACAGCGCACTTACGTAGCCCAAAGCGGACTTATTGGCGTCAATGGTACTGACATTAAATCACGTCCCATATTTAGTGCAGCCCAATCATCATACCAACTCGAAGATGGCCAGCAGGAATTACAGATTGTATTGAGCCTCACTGATGATAATGGTGCAGTAATCAACAAGATTTATACCTTTGCCCGAGGCAGTCATTTAGTCAATCTAACTTATGCCGTTGATAACCGTGGCAACCAGCCTTGGTCAGCTAACCTGTTTGGTCAAATTAAACGTGACCGTTCTAGCGATCCGAGTGCCTCCGGTGGTATGGGCATGTCAGCTTACTTAGGACCCGCATTTTCATTCCCAGACGATAAATATTACCGCTACGATTTTGATGACATGGACGACCTTAATCTGCAACGCAGTGCTCCAGGGGGATGGGTTGGTATGTTGCAGCACTACTTTGTTAGTGCATGGGTGCCTAATCCAGAGCAACAACACAACTACAGTACCCGAGTCAGCAAAAATAACTATATCGCCGGTTTTGTTAGTCCGGCATTGGAGCTACAAGCTGGACAGTCTGGCTCCACATCAGCTGATTTTTACGCGGGCCCCAAGATACAGGCGGATCTTGAAGCGATATCGGAAAATCTAGACCTTGTCGTTGACTACGGATGGCTATGGTGGGTTTCTCAACCGTTATTTTGGCTTTTGAATACTATGTTTGGTTTTGTTGGAAACTGGGGAACAGCCATCTTGCTGGTCACTTTATGCGTCAAAGCCTTCTTTTTCTATCCCTCGGCCATTTCATATCGTTCCATGGCCAAGATGCGTGCATTAGCTCCTGAAATTGCTAAATTAAAAGAACAGTTTGGTGACGACCGCGCAAAAATGTCAGCAGGGATGATGGAGCTTTATAAGCGGGAAAAGGCAAATCCCTTAAGTGGTTGCTTCCCCATTATCATTCAGATGCCCGTCTTTATTGGTTTATATTGGATGTTAATGGAAACAGTCGAGCTAAGGCACGCACCATTTATTCTTTGGATTCAAGATCTTTCAGTACAAGATCCATATTTTGTGTTGCCTTTACTCATGGGTGCTACCATGTTCATCCAACAAATGCTTAACCCAACACCTCCAGACCCTATGCAGGCTAAAATAATGAAGATGTTGCCCGTCGTGTTTACGGTCTTCTTCCTCTGGTTCCCTGCTGGCCTTGTTTTGTACTGGGTCTGCAACAACGTATTGTCGATCACTCAACAGTACATCATTACCAAGCGCATTGAAAAGTCAATGGCTGAGCGCAAGCATTAACGTCACCCTCGTAATAACAAAAAAAGGCCTCCCCTAGAGGCCTTTTTTGTATATATTAAATGCTGCTTTTGAATACTGGAGGCCCGACCACAATGCAATCAGATCTAGACACTATTTGTGCTCAGACCACTCCTCCAGGCAGAGGCGGCGTGGGTATTATTCGCTTATCGGGTCCACAGGCTCTTGCCTATGGTCAGCAACTAAGCCACAACCAAAGTCAAATTCGCCACGCCCACTATGGACCCTTTTTAGACACACACGGGGAACAGATTGATGCTGGCATCAGCCTCTATTTCAAAGGTCCAGACTCTTTCACGGGTGAGGATGTGTTTGAGTTTCAGGGTCATGGTGGCCAAATTGTCATGGACCTATTGCAACGTGAACTCATTCTTTTAGGGGCACGTATTGCCAGACCTGGAGAGTTTTCAGAACGCGCTTTTTTGAATGACAAAATGGATTTAGCTCAAGCAGAGTCCATTGCTGACCTAATCGATGCTAGCTCAGAGCAAGCTGCTAGAAACGCCTTGCGTTCATTACAGGGGGTCTTTTCTAGCCAAATTAACACTTTGGTTGAAAATATAATCTACCTAAGATTATATGTGGAGGCAGCGATCGATTTTCCCGAGGAAGAAATCGACTTTTTAGCAGATGGTAAGGTCGCTAACTTATTGGCTAAGGCGCAGTCAGACTTACATCAACTATTAGAGCGTGCCCAACAAGGCAGCCTATTGCAAGAAGGTATGCAAGTCGTGATTGCAGGGGCGCCCAATGCTGGCAAGTCAAGCCTACTTAACGCCCTTGCGGGACAAGACCGAGCCATTGTCACAGACATTGCCGGCACCACCCGAGATATTTTAAAAGAGTCTATTAATATCGATGGCCTACCCTTACACATTATTGATACGGCTGGTTTGCGTAACAGTCCAGATAGGGTAGAACAGATTGGCATTAAACGTGCGATTGAAGCCATTGGTCAGGCCGATCAGGTGTTATT
>Ga0209482_1000275_pt1 | contig 46823 bp, 40 predicted proteins | sample CoawatmetaG10DNA_FD_187512 | JGI IMG/M metagenome (GOLD analysis project Ga0209482, IMG submission 187512) | Marine microbial communities from the West Antarctic Peninsula - Coastal water metaG104-DNA (SPAdes) (version 2) | ecosystem: Environmental > Aquatic > Marine > Coastal ...
ATCAAGGGTGCCAGTATACTAGCTACGAGTGGCGCAGCATGCTCAAAGCAAATGGCTTAAAGGCCAGCATGAGTCGACGCGGTAACTGTCACGATAATGCATGTGCAGAAAGCTTTTTTAGCTTACTGAAAAAAGAACGGATTAGACGCCGCACATACCCAACTAGGGAAGCTGCGAAATCCGATGTGTTCAATTATATTGAACTGTTTTAAAATCCAACACGACGCCATGGAAATAACGGTGACTTGTCACCCATGGAGTTTGAAAATAACTATTTTAGGAACCAAGTGGGTGTCTAAAAAAATGGGTGCGTATCACTAGGCACCTCATTACAGTTATCAAAAAACCACGACCCCACCAAACAACCCGAAGTCGTTTTAGCCCTCAAACGCATGCACCGAAAAATAGGAAGAGCACAAGAACAAGCCACGCCCCTCATCAAAACTCTGCTAAACCAGCTATTAGACAACTGTGATAACAGTATCATGGGAACCAGAAATCAGGTATTGCTACGACTCGGATATGAAACTATGCGTAGGCGATCAGAATTATGCGCCTTTAGATTTACAGACATCTCTCAAACGCCTAATGGCAAGCCAGTCATCAAGCTTAATTTCTCCAAAACAGATCAATTTGGTGCGGGCAAAATAATACCCATTAGCGAAGTACTATTAACTCTTCTTCACCAATGGCAAGATATTGTCGGCGACAACGGATACGTATTAAGATCCATCAGGTGGCATGGCAATATAGGGCAACACCTCTCGCCCTCTTCAGTCAACGTGATACTAAAAACACTTCAGGCTACCACCCATTCCGATAACAACACCAAACTGCTCAGTGGCCATTAATTTAGGGTGGGGGCTGCACTAGAGCTATTAGAGCAAGGTGAACCACTGGAGAAAATCCTGTAAAGGGGTGGCTGGCAGAGCGATGCGACAGCGATGAAGTATTTAAGGAGCTGGACCTGTTGAATCCATCTTTATTATTTTTTTGGGGTTTTACCATGGGCCTTACGAGTGAACATGTCAAAATAAGAAGACACAACTACTTTAATGCCCCAAATTCTCAGTCTGAGAAATCTGCTCCCTATACACCCAATCAACCACCTCCTCATCAGGTTGATACTCAGGCACCAGCAGTTGCAACACACTACGTATCATCATCACATCACCATTCACAGCTGCAATTCGTAACGTGGTGATCACGGGTTGTAGCTCACTCCATGGCAAAAACTTTTCATTCGCTTTCATAATTCGCGGATGTTGAGTGGCTTGAGGGTTATTACCTATTAGCAGTTCTTCATAGAGTTTTTCACCCGGGCGTAAGCCAACCACTTCTATGGCAATGTCACCTTCTGGCGAATTTTCATCTTTAACTCTATAACCAGAAAGTTCAACCATTCTACGTGCTAGATCTATTATTTTAACCGGTTCACCCATATTTAGCACATACACTTCGGCTTCGCTACTAACCCTGCTATCTCTTATACCAGCACTTATGTCATTACTTACGCCAGCGCCCATACCTTTGCTAGCGCTGCCTGCCATAGAAGCGCCACCTGCCATCGCACCGGTTTGCATCACTAACTGAGCAGCTTCGGGAATGGTCATAAAATAACGGATAATATCTTGGTGAGTTAAAGTAATTGGGCCGCCCTGGGCAATTTGTTGTCTGAAGTAAGGCACCACAGAACCAGAAGAGCCTAGTACATTACCAAAACGAACCATTGCCAATTGAGTAGTACGGGCAACTTGTGCAGAAGGCTTTCCATCCCACATAGGTTCAAATGAAGGATTTTGTTCAGCAGCCAAGGCTTGTAAAATCAGCTCACAGCAACGTTTACTCGCACCCATGGCATTAGTAGGATTAACCGCCTTATCAGTACTAACCAGTATAAAGCGCTCTACCTGCCGCTCTATGGCCGCCTTAGCCATAATCAACGTACCTAATACATTGTTTTTTACACATTCGGCTATATTGTGTTCAACAATAGGCACATGCTTTACCGCAGCAGCATGGTAAATAATGCTTGGTTCCCAAGTAGTGATAATATCGCTAACGCGATTTTCATCTGCCACTGAACCCAGTAGCGGAATTACAGCAGGCACTAGTCCAACAGCACCATAATTAGGCTGTTCATCAGTAAGGTGATAAAGGATTTCGATTAATTCGTTATGCAAAGTATAGAGTGCAAACTCGCTTAACTCAAATAATAACAACACCTTAGGTTTACGCTGCAATATTTGTCGACAAAGCTCGCTACCTATACTGCCACCCGCGCCAGTCACCATAATGGTTTTATCAGTGACTTGTTCTTGCAACATTACTTCGTCTGGCTCTGCCGGTTCCCTTGCTAACAAATCGTTGATATCCAAATCATGTAAATCTGCATAATCAGCTTTCCCTTGGGCCATAGCAATCAACCCTGGCAAAGTACGAATACGTACATTCAAAGGCCGTAGGTGCTCTATAATCGCACTACGTTGTTTCCGGGTAATGGATGGAATTGCAAGTAATATGTCATCAACCTGATGATTAACCACAAATGCCTGTAAATTATCTTGGGATATAATGGGTACACCCAACAAGTCTCGTCCGTGTAGCTCAATACCATCATCGACAAAAGCCAACAAGATACATTCACGACTTTGCCCCAAACCAACAGCAAGCTGTCTTCCTGCAGCACCAGCGCCAAAAATAACTACCCGGGCTTGGTAAGCCGTGGCTGAATCACCACCACTCTCATGCTTTATACGGACAGAGTCTTCAATCTTACGCAACAACCAACGCGCAAACATACGAGAACCACCAACAGCCAGTACGGCCACCATGGCGTTAATGGGCACAACTGACCGCGGCACCCCCTGCACACCGCTTAAGAAGGCAACCAACCCCCATAGCGCTGCATACACCATAACCGCCTTAACAATAGACCATACAGCCCTCATACCTATGTACCGAATAATAGCCCTATAAAGACCAAAATGAGTAAACACAGGCACGGCAAACACTGGAGCAAACAGGACCAATAATACTATAGGGTTATTAACACCTCCACGGGGCCAGTACCAATTATCCAAACGTAGCGAAAAAGAGAGCCAAAGGGCACCTATTAGTAAAACAGAGTCAGCAACGATCAGAATACCCCGTTTTGCTGGGCGAGGTATTAAAAGGATAATTTTTAAAATACTATGCATTAAGTTACTCACTGCTATTTAAAGTCAACTAAATAAATTATCAAAAGTACTGTGTATCTAAGGCATTCGGCCTACACAACAAAAATAATAAAAACGTAAATTAAATTATCTATGTTAGTGACTAACGCCATCTCGTTTTATAACTTTAAATAAAGTCATCCATAAAATCTTAATATCAAACCAAAATGTTTGACGATAAAGATATTCTGCGTCTAGTGCGACTTTTTGAGGAATTGATAGCTCGTCTCGTCCATTCACTTGAGCCCAACCAGTAACTCCCGGAAGAAGCTTTTCGACACCTTCATTAGTTCGCAAATGAATCAAATCGACTTGATTATAAAGTGCAGGTCTAGGTCCCACAAAGCTCATATCACCCCTCAATACTGAAATTATTTGTGGAAGCTCATCAAAACTACTTGTACGTAAAAACTTACCAATAGGTGTTAAATAAGAATCTGGGTTATCTAATAGGTGAGTTGCCAAAACTGGAGTATCAATCAACATTGACCTAAATTTTGGCATCTTGAAAATTTTATTATTTTTACCGATACGGGCAGACCAATATAGTGTGGGGCCTTTTGATGTAAGGCGAACCACAATGGCTACAGGTAACATTATATTAATTAATAATAGAAACACTATTACACCAACAAACAAATCAAAAGCACGTTTCATTCATGTCCTTTAAAGTCATTTTAGCTTTGAATCCTAGCGCTTCTAATTTAGCAGAAGAATAACATTCATTTCCTAACAGCTTATTAATCTTATATTTAATTCGCGGACTTACTAAGGACACCATATAAAATAAAATAATAGGGACACTCCACTTTACAATTGACTTGTTTAAGACATTGCACATCGCATTATAAATATCGCGAGAGGAATGTGGAACACCGTCTGTTGCGATAAATATTTCGCCATTAGCACGAACATCATTTGCTACCAATAAAATTGCCCGAACTAAGTCATCTACGTGAATCATTGATCTTTTATTGCCAGTCTCAGGTAAGGGCGGAAACCAGCCCCACTTAATGCCTGACAACATCAAATGCAAATTACCCTTAACATTTGGACCATAGACCAATGAAGGTCGAATAATAGATACGTGCATGCCTGAATCCCTACCAATTTTTAATAACTGTAGTTCTGCCTCTCGTTTGGTCTCCCCATAGATGCCTTCTGGATTGCCCTGATCTTTTTCACTTCCACATGCCTTATTCCTAGAATATCCACCTGCTTTTACACTGCTGATGAATATAAATCTCTTAACGTTGGACTTTACAGCTAAATTAGCTAATCTTAAAGTCGCGTCGAGATTGACCTTTTGATAGGTGCGTTTAAATTGGGAGTTTTGAGACAAATCATGTGCAAACCCAGCCAAGTGAAAAACTGTGCACACTCCATTTAAAGTGTTCGGCGGTATCTTCTCAGTTTCTAGATTGCAAACTACAGTTTCATAGCCGGGTTGCTGTTCACGAGACAGCACTCTAATTTTAGCATCTATCGCCCCAACAAGCCTTTGACCAATAAAACCAGTCGCTCCCGATATTAAAATGTTTTTCATAATAATGAAATAATATGTTTCGCCATTTCTTTCATAATTTTCTCCCGAGAATATTTTTCTATAAAAACATCTATACACTTTTCTTTTATTTCCAAAGTTTCTGATTTTTTTATCGCAGCAACAAAACCATCAACGTCTCCAGAATCAAATATGGTGGCATATGGCACATTAGCAACAATGAACTCAGCAGAATACCCACTTAATCCGGCTACTATTGGCCTCTTTAGGGCAGTATATTCAAATATTTTAGATGGTAATACCCTACGGAAAGCAGAAAAGTCATTTAGATGTAAAAATAAAATATCAGCTTCTTGATAATATTTAATAAGTCTAGCCCGCTTAACGGGTGGCAATACTTCAATATTACTAACATTATTAATTTGAATTTCATTAGCTAATTTAGTGATGGCGCCACCATCACCTATAACTAGAAATCTGTACTTGTTACCCATCTTTTTTGCAGTAGCAGGAAGAACTGTCTCGAGGCCCTGCCCGCTGCCAATATTTCCTGCATACAGAATGGTTTTAACAATTTTTGAGGTTTTACCCTTTGTAAAAGGTAGACCGATAAACTCTTTGTCTACTCCATTAGGGAAAAATGACCAACTAGATGTATCTAGGCCTTTTTTTTCAAAGTACCCAAGAAATCCTGCTGACACAACATTAACTCCGATAGCTTTTTTAAATAACCATAGTTCCATTAAATAGAAAAAATTTCTTAACACGAAGCCAATTGATTTATTTTTATGTGAAAGGACATCAGATATTGTTTCAGAAAATATATCTCTCAAGTCTATAAAATAATCACATCCTAATGTACGAGCGGACAAACCCGTCAACATACCTGTCATTAAACGTGAAGTGGTTCCAATAAGAAAATTTGGCTTAATGTGATCACTTAATCTATAAGATGCTAACGCATAAGTGGCAAATGTCCACGCCTGTGACATCATTCCACTTTTATGATTAGGAACAGAAATGCGGTGTACTATTACATTTCCGTGTATTTCAACGTCATCAGCTTTTACTCTATGGCTTTTATAGCGATTTGGATGCGTCGTGATAATATGCAACTCATCACTATCTTTCATCTTTTCTGACAATGCTTTTACCAACGCAATTGCGCGAAAAGAACCAGCACAAAGATCTGGTGGATAATAAAATGTAAAAAAAACTATTTTCAAAATTAAATACCACTAGTTTCTATCACTTTTTTTGAGAAAAGTGAGGCTAAATGTATAGAGTTCAAGAAGAGCGATCACAAAAAATATGAGAACACACTCTACATCGTTATTTTTAATCCTTTAAATTTTAATTTACCACTACTACAATAATTAGTAGGCCATCCAAAACAGAACTTATGGCTATTATCGTCAGCCAGCAGGGTAAGGAAAATATTTAGTTGCTGTGTCTTTTCAAAATTTTTTATATTGTCACTAATTTTTTAATTCTTGTACTAAGAATATCTTTTTCCCTCTGTGGCTCCTCACTATTTCATCTTCTTTAACCAGCTTAACTTCAACTTCAAAGTCTTTAAGATTTTCTTTCATCTCAAGAGTAAATATTTCAAGTAATTTATTACTATTCATTTTACTTGTAATTTTTTGAAGCACTCTTATTTCTATCTTTGCAAACTTATGCTGATGGATTTGATACGAAATTATGTCATCTTGAATTTTTGAATGAAGGTTTATAGAAGTTGTTGGAATTTTTTTATCTTTATCAAGATAAATAAAATCCTTACCACGTCTACTTTTTAGATTTTTAATAATAATATATCTATCATTTTCTATCACTTCTGCACTATCTCCCGTCCTATAGTTTATAAGAGGCAGTGCTTTATTTACAAAGGATGTAGCCACAAGTTCACCGTCTACGATTCTAGGGTAACCGTAAGAGGTATATACTCGGAATATATCATTACATTCAATATCGACGGCAAGAGCAACTCTTTCACTTTGTCCATACCAGTGGACTACCTTACAGTTAAAGAACTCTGATATGCACTTTTTATCATCGACTGAAGCGCCCTCACTTCCTAAAAAAACGCCTTTTATATTTGGTCGATAATCATATTTTTCAAACAAGACCATAAATTCTTTTAAAAGTGACGGATAGCCATGTATATATTTAATATTATATTGCTTTAACGTCTTTATAAATTCTTGAAAATTTGAATCTTTTACTTTAAAAGTATCAACAAGTAATTCATTGTATACTGGATTAAACTCCACTAACTTAGAACCTTTTAAGCTTTTACCCCTAAGAGTTAATTTTAAATCTTTAGACTTCTCATAGTTAGCCAGTGACCAGATGTGATGTATATGACGCCATTCTAATCCATAGGACTCAGTTGAGAGAAGTATAGACGTAGGATTTCCACCTGACCCTCCAGTCGTTGTAGAATATGAGTTTTTACCTTTGAACTCTTTTGATAAGTAATAATCTAGATTTGTAGATAAATCATAAGAGCTAACTAATGGCAGTTTTTCCAAAATTTCTCTTACATTGTCAAGAGTTAAATCATAAGGAATGTTTTCTTTACCAAACTGGGTATTAACTCTCGCATATACTAATGTTTCAAGCAGTTTTTGATTTATTATATCTGTGTCAAAGGACACTTTACCTTTCCAATCTGAATAAGACTTTCCAAAAAGCAATCTATCAGGTATATATTTTATAAAAAATATAATTTCTTTTGGTACTTTGTCATATATTTTTTTGAGTGTCTGCAGCATCTTAGTATAATAATATTATTCAAATGTAAAAACTATTTTCAAGACCAAATACCCCGAGTATCTATCACTTGCTTTCCAGATAGTAAGCTTAAATCCATAGATTTAAACGAACTATGATCAACTAGTAGCACTACTACGTCAGCACTTCTAATCGCTTTTTCCAGCCCAACCAACTCAACGTTATTACTGTCAAAGCTTTTAGGCAAATAATCTATATTAGGCTCAACCAAAAAAATGGATCTGAAATTAATAGAACCAATTTTCTGAGCAATACTTAATGCCGGACTTTGACGAAGATCATCAATATCTGGCTTAAACGCTAGACCTAAACAGGCGACGCTTAACTCAGATACATCTTTTCCTATGCTTTCAACTGCTTGATCAACCTTATCCAGAACAAAGATTGGCTTACTATTATTAACTAACCTAGCCATTCGAATTAATTTTGACTCTTCGGGGGCAGAATCAACTATGAACCACGGGTCAACTGCAATACAATGGCCCCCGACACCAGGGCCAGGTTGCAATATATCGACTCGTGGATGCCTATTTGACAATTTAATCAAGTCCCAAACATTAATGTTTAACTTGTCACAAACAAGAGATAACTCATTAGCGAAGGCAATATTAACATCACGGAAGGAGTTTTCAACAAGTTTACTCAACTCAGCAGTTCGGCAATCTGTAATCAAGCATTCTCCCTCAACAAAAAGTTTATATAACTCACGAGCCCTCTCTCCACATCGGATAGTAACACCTCCGATAATCCTATCATTCTCTTTGATTTCGCGTACCACATGGCCAGGTAACACCCTCTCTGGACAGTACGTCACTGATATGTCTGCTCTACTTTGATCAGCCCCAAAATTTGGAAAAGATAGATCTGGGCGATCTTCTTTTATCCAAGCCATCATTTTTTCAGTGGCACCTACAGGTGATGTAGACTCTAAAATTATAAGATTACCTTTCTCCAAAACTTTTGCAATTGCCTTAGCTGCTGATTTTATATGAGATAGGTCAGGTTTATAATCATCCTTAAAAGGAGTTGGCACTGCTACTATAAATATATCTGCTTTTTCCGGGGTAGTAACAGCTTTCAATAATTTATTTTCAACAGCCTTTTGTACTAAATTGTCTAATTCAGGCTCAACAATATGAATTTTACCCTGATTAATGATATCTACGGCATTTTGGTTTATATCGACCCCAACGACTGCCACCCCCTTAGATGCCAATACTGCAGCAGTTGGTAATCCTATATAACCCAACCCTATTATAGATACAATCAAAGCAGACCCCTACTTATTAAGGCATTACAAATAATGCCACCAGCCTTTCCATCACCATAAGGATTATGCGCTTTAGACATTTCCATATAAAAGTTTCTATCAGCCAATAACCTATTAGCTACTTTTACAATTTCACCTTTATCAGTCCCAACCAGTTTAACAGTTCCGGATTCTAATGCTTCTGGACGTTCAGTAGTATCCCTCATGACTAGCACTGGTTTACCCAAGCTAGGAGCTTCTTCTTGAATTCCACCACTATCTGTCAAAATAAAATATGATAAGTCCATCAACTTAATAAACGTTAAATACTCCATTGGCTCAATAAGATGAACATTGGTTAAGCCCGATAAAATTCTATTTACTGGTTCCCTTACATTTGGATTTAGATGCACTGGGTAAATAACTTGAACGTCCAGATTTTCATTTGCAATCACACTTAACGCATAACAAATTTCTTCAAACCCCAACCCAAAATTTTCACGCCTATGCCCTGTAACTAGAATAATACGCGGCATATCAATCTGATCGTCCGTTAAAAATGGTAATTGCTGTAAAAGATTATCAGTAAAATCCATAGTTCTTGCTTGATCCAACTTAGAGAGCAAAGCGTCAATCACCGTGTTCCCTGTTACATAAATTTGACTATCTGGTACGTTTTCATCCAATAAGTTTTGGCGCGAAGTTCTAGTTGGTGCGAAGTGGAAAGTTGCTATTCTTGACGTTATTTGGCGATTGAATTCCTCTGGAAAAGGAGAGTTTATATCGTAGGTACGTAACCCTGCCTCAACATGCCCCACAGGGATTTTAAGGTAGAAAGCAGCTATGGCTGTGGCCATTGATGTGGTCGTATCACCATGCACTAGAACTAAATCTGGTTTTTCAATATTTAACACTTCTTTAATTCCCAATAGTACATTACTGGTAATATCAAACAAATCTTGGCCAGGTTGCATAATATCAAGATCATAATCAGGAGTGATTTGAAACAAATCTAAAACTTGATCAAGCATCTGTCTATGCTGAGCTGTTACGCAAATTTTTACATTAAAGCAACCATTTAAAGCACTTATTACTGGCGCCATTTTAATTGCTTCTGGCCGAGTGCCAAATACTGCTAATATTTTTACCATGATATCCTTACTGTAATTTTAGAAGGCAAATCGCCGTTATAGTCATATATAAGATGCTTATTATTAATAGAAGAGCCGAACGCTGGGTAAAACTTTGACTCTATTACCTTCACCTTTCCATTTCCTTCAAATTCTAACTTTATGATGTTGCCACAGCTCTTAAGACAGATAGAGGATCCTTTTACGTCTCCAACTACTACACTGGGGTGCAGTGGAAACACTGATCTAACTTTATGAACCCCACTACCGATTATATTATCAACAATTTTGATTGAATTATTAGACACACTCCAACTACGGCAGTGCAAAACCTTTTGCTTAAGTTTTTTATAACCATCATGACAAGCGGAGATTTTGATTACATTACTATCCTCAAACTTTTTAATCATAAAAACCCTAGCACGATTGGCTACACGAAACCCACTCCAGACTTCACTGGAATTTTCGTTATCGATGGTAACTGTTGAGTGCGACTCAGTGCCTCTTTGCTTGCTCCGGTCTAAACCAATCTCGTATGTAGATATTCCAGAGTTAACAATGACTCTTTTATCGAACAAGGATAGCTCAAAACTCAAAGTGTCAGCATGTCCATGCCCAGGAATATAATCTGCTCCAATATCTGCCACATCGGCAATAATAACCATATTTGCTTCTTGAATTCGAATATAACCAGAAGCTTCAAGATGCGTCAAACGATTAATTTTGTGGTGTTTATAGGCAATACCAAGTCGATTAGAATAACTTAATAATTCTATAAAAGATGGCGCAACACTCAGGGTAGAATCATTAAAAAAAGCTATCTCATCGTCTGGATGGCTCATAGTCTGCATCCATTTTAGCATTTGAAAAATCTTCTTTACTAAGTCTTTAGGAAAAGTCTTTTTGTATGCCTGATGAATGTTAACTAAGTCTAATAGATCTTCTAGAAAAATTGCATGGTACATTGGTGACAATTCAAAATTCCCACCGTCAGCAAGAACTTGCTCTGGAAGCTCTTCATTAATAATAGAAATTCCTACACGATACCAATAATCAGCTTCTTCTCCATTAAAAAATAGCCCTGCAAACACTAATGCCTTTGCGTTTGCAAAAAGATGGTTCCCAAGAAGATGATATTCTAAATTTTGACTTAAAAATCTTGTTTGAATTACCAGAGACGAGTGCCATTTTTTTTCGGTGACATCGTTTAATAGAAACCATTTAATCCAGTTAACAATGCGTAAAGAAGATGGGTATGGTTCCCAACCATTGCCAAAACCGAGTGGGTTATCATCGATCCATTGTTGAATTAGGCCATAATGCCAAAGTATCCTATGACGGCAGTTGAGACCATTGAGATCATCGAAATAGTGCAGGTTATATAACCACAACTTATCTTGACTCGCAGCATTCCAATCTTTTGCTTCTTTTAGCGTAAATTCTTTATTTAGAAGTTTAAAATGATGACTACCATATAGTTTTTGTGCACACTGCACTACAGGTGTAAGCTTTCTAGAAGGATCTAAAGATGTAGGAACATTTAATAGATTTACCTTGGGCTTAATATATTTTCGTTTAATCCTGTTGAATATCTGAGAGGATCTCAAATATTTAACAGTATTAAATAGAAGTTGAATTTTATTAAACATCAATTACGCAGTGAATTAGCAACTTCAATAGAAATCTTGGAGCTCTCCATTAATTCTTCATAAGGTATGGGGGGTTGCGTCCCATTAACAATGGATTCAATAAAGGATTTAGCACAAGCTTTCTGTCCTTTATCTTGCTTGAACAGCCTCATTTTCTTGAAGCGAGGCCAACCATACCCCCTGAGAATTCGATAATTATCCATTTGTAGGACTGCGTCATTGCAGAACACCTCTACACGCTCCTTGGGAAACATAGACCCGCCATTAGCTAGGTAATGAATCGTTCCAAAAGAACCATCTTCAAAAGAAAGTGTAATGACCACCTTATCTTCTCTCACTTGAATTCCGGGCGCATTACCAATTTTAGTAGCCTTGAAGCCTAAAATTTTGTAGCCAATTAAATGGCTCATTAAATCAATGAAGTGACACCCTTCACCAATTATCCTCCCTCCACCTAACAATGTATTTTGAACCCAATGTTTCTCTGAAATAGCGCCAGCATTAACCGTAATAATAATACACTTAGGCGACCTTTGACTAATGAGAAGTTCTTTCATTTTAATTATATGCGGGGCAAACCGACGGTTAAACCCAACCATTAATCTAATAGCATGCCCCTCATTAGCTTTTTGATACGCTTTGTCGATTTCATCAAGTTCTTCTAACGTTAAGGCCAATGGCTTTTCTACGAATACGTTTTTCCTAAAGTTTAGTGCATCTACAACTTGCTGCATATGAGCATCATGCCTTGTAACAATCGCGACTGTGTCAATTCTATCGTTATTCCAAACATCATCCGTATTCGTAGAGGCAATAGAAAATTTATTTTTATTGCCATGGTGCACGCCACTGACCCCACCGCTAGTTACTATAGTGTCTAATACAGCACCAGCATCTTTGAAAGCTGGAATGAGGATTCTCGAGGCGTAATTTCCACCTCCAATAAACCCAACGCAAGGAGTTCTGGAACTAGTACTCTTAGGAATGTCGCCTTTTAACTTAACCTTGGATTTTGTTAAAACCCCTCTACTTTGGCTGGGATAGTTTAATACAATGCCAAGTGCGTCAGAACTATCTAGCAGTGCATAAGCTTCAACGGCGTCTTCAATATCAAACCGGTGCGTAATTAAAGATTTAACATCAAGTGCACCAGAAGACATCATATCTAGTACTGCTTCAAAATTACGTTGTTCTGTCCAACGAACAAAACCAATAGGATAATCATTGCCCTCATCTTCATAAAACGGATCATAACGACCAGGACCATAGGAAGCTGAGACCTGAAAAGATATTTCTTTCTTAAAGAAATCATCTCGACGTAAATTCAAACCTACAACACCAATGAGAACAATCCTGCCCCGCTTACGACACATTTCGGCAGATTGATGCATTACTTCATCAGATTTAGTAGCAGCAGTTACTAGCACGCCATCAACTCCTCGACCTCTAGAAAAGCTTTGAGCAACGATGACTGGATCTTCGTCTTTTGATAAATTAACTACCTCCGCACCCAGTGTTCGGGCTCTTTCACATTTATTAGAATCAAAGTCAATTCCCAAAACTCGACAACCATTCGCGCGTAACATTTGTACACACAACAAACCAATGAGACCGAGTCCTGTAACAACAAAACATTCACCTATAGTTGGCTGGATAAGCCGTATACCCTGTAGGCCAATGGCGCCTAGGACTGTAAATGACGCCGATTCATCATCAACAGCGTCAGGGATTCTTACACACAGATTTTTTGAAACACGAACTACCTCTGCGTGACTTCCATTAGAAACAACCCTATCGCCACATTCAAATCCATCAACATCACTATCTAAAACAACACCCGCGTTACAATAACCAAGCGGTAAAGGCTGATCCAGCTTCGAACGCACTGCGCCAACGGTCGCCGCCAATCCATCAGTAACTACCTTATTTAAGACTGTTTTAACTTTGTCTGGCTGCCTCACAGCTTTACTTAATAAATTAGCTTTTCCAAAGTCAATCAACATCCGCTCAGTGCCGGCAGATACAACTGTTGCTCTCGTAGCTATTAATATATTAGATTTTGTGTTTTTTGGACAAGGAACATCTACAAGCGATGTTTCACCATTTGAAAGATTTTGTAATATTTGCTTCATATTAATTATTTATGTTTTTTTTGTTAACTATTTTCCAGTCTGCGACCCTAACGCAAAATGGTGGTGGCGGAAGTTCAACATTCTTCGGCCATAAATTATTTTTGAAATTATCGTTTATTTTATAAACAGCTGTGTATTCAGTACCATAAAGAGCCATATATGACATCCAGTTATTATGATTTTTTATGATTGGATAGCAATAACTATCATTCCTCTCCCCTATACAGGGGCCCCCAATCATGCCGACAGGATACGCATACATACTTGCAATCACCCTTGTTTCACCAACAGCAGTTTGGTCAATAAAATGTACATTTGAATCATGCTTTAAATCATTAATACCACATTGATCAAGGACGTCCTTAATTTCCTTATGCACCGAGTGCTGTATTGGCTTGTAAATTCTCCATATCTGAGTATAGGACGTGAGAGGTATAAGTATGAAGTATAGAACAATTAACCTTCCGTCATTTAAAAATCTCGTTAGATCATATCGAGCATTATAAAAATTGTATAATAAGACCATCGGAATCAACATCGTTCTTGAGAGGTATCTCATAAACGACGGTATTTCCACTAGGTCAGTTTCAGATCGAGAAAAGAATAAAACATAAGCCAGATTTATATATAAGAAAACACCAATATAAAGAATGAAAAAGAGTTGCGCCCCAATTTTCTCTTCTCTGGAAAAATCTTTGTATTTATATATAAACCAAGCAAAAATAAATATCGAAAAAGAGTACAAATCTGTGAAAACTGGCCTAAGTTCCCATATGCTCCTTTTTACTTTATTGAAGAAACTTCCTAATAAATTTCCTGCATCTACTTGCAGTGCTGTTCTAGAAATAGTTTTTGAAACGGTTTTAGATATAGTTTTAGAAAAGGTTTTAGATATATCTAAAGCAACCAATCGGTCAGAAGTGGTAGACTTTGAATCCGGTATCGAATCGGATTGGTCAATCTCAGGGTCTGTATCGGATTGGTCAATCTCAGGGTCTGTATCGGATTGGTCAATCTCAGGGTCTGTAGATGCCTGATTGGTTGCAAAACTTTCTATATTGGATTTATTAAGATATTGAGCTGAGTAACTTTTTGCAACTGAAGGGAAGGTGCTTTCTATTAAAAAATTAAAAACGATAACTCCAAAAAAACTTAGAAAGAGCAAACCAAGTTTACGCAGATCGAACTTAGATTTAGATGAAGATTTTTTAAAAAAATCTAGCAAGTACGTAATCACTAAAGCGATCAAAATTATTGCGATAGTATATTCGGAGTCTGACTTATTTACAGATAATAGAAAAAGGGGCCCTATTAACTCATGAAAAGTGTTTTTTCCATTAAAAAACCCTAAAATTGTAAAAAATACAACAGCAAGAAAAATAGCATTACTGCCATCAGAATAAGATGATGTGAAATATGTTTGCGGGGTAAAAAATAAAATCGTTAGTAAAACTAAAAAAAGATGATTGCCAGTTCTTTTAAACAAAGGAATAACAAATAGAAGAAATATTGACCACTCAATTGCGGTGCCAACTCTAGTATCAAAAACATCTGAGTAAGAGGTTAAGGTGCTCCATAGAAAACTCTTAAAAAGATAATATTTGACTTCTTCAGAGCTGGTATAACCCAACCAAATAGACTTCGACACCTGAGCCAAATAACCTTCGTCATAATGAATTAATACACTATTAGTTATCAACAAACACGTTAATATTGAGAACAAATATACGAGCATTGGAGTCTCGCGTAGATGATTAATAACCACATTAAGCTTATCAATTCTAAATAAAATATAAGTAATAATAAATAAAAAATAAACGGTCAAGGCAACTGACAAAGAAATTTCTAAAATCCATGAAAAGGTTATTAACAAATAAGAAATAGCTATAAAAATTGACCTTGACGCTACTAAACTTACATTAAACTCCGAAGAATAAATAATACTAGAAATATAAATTAGAGAAAAAAAGCTAACAGTTGTAATGATCGGAATATATTCATTCATAATAATCTAATAATTTAATAATCTAATGAAAAATGAGTTGAATTAAAAAGGTTTAAACCCCTAATAATCTTTGAGAATATAAAGGTAATCTTCCAACACATACGTATACATTAATGGATTGCCAAGGTCATGGGCCTTGATTCTATCTAAAAGTGAAATTGCAGGGTAAAGATTGAGCTCAGCGGCTTGTGATATTAATAGCATTCCTTCAACCTTGTCAGGGTTCTTAACCCCTTGACCCTTCATAAGCATGATCCCAAGATTCAATTTGGCTTGAGCATGTCCGTTACTTGACGCTAAATTATACCATTTGGCCGATATTTCTGAGTCTTTTGAAACATTTATACCATTTTGATACATGTAACCTAAAATATAAGCAGCAATTGGATCATTATTTTCCTCTGCTCTATCTTGACATTCAAGGAGGAGAGGAAGCCAATTACTGTTTCGTGCATGAACAACACATATATTAGGTTCAGCACCAACCGGCTGATAAAACAAACCAAATAAAAATAGAACCATAATAACCTTATTCATCAATTACACTTTTCCTCATAAGAACATAAGTTACGGTTAATAACGCTAAAAATGGGCTAGTTTCAATCCACATTCCAGCTACCAATAAGGATAGAAACGTTAAAAACACACCTTTGTTTTTTCTCCTGTGCCTAAACATATAAATGCTCAGCACTAAGAGTGGTAGGATCGCACAGATTCCAGTGGCTACAACGATCTCTAATAAACTCGACTTTGATGTTGATTCGGACATTCCTGCATGTATCTCTTGATATTCGCCCGACCCTCCTATCATGTTCACTTGGAGACCGCTCTTGCTTGAATGCCTCTGAAAATATGTGTTAAAACTACCCCAACCTATTCCAAGCGGATTTTCATTCAGTGATTTAAATGAATAGTAAGAACTAAATAATCTGATGTAATAGGAAGGTTTAATTTCTATTGATTTTTGATTACCCATAATAAATCTAGAGAAACTCTGCAGGTCATCAGATACCCAATAAGTTTGATCACAAAGCGTTGATGGCTCACAAAACTCAGGCTTTTCATTATCAACGGAAAAATTATCTATCAAAAGTGAAAAATTAAAAATAAACACAGACAAAAATAAACTAAATATTAACATTTTAAGGCTACGAATAGACGCTGAGACAAGAATTGTAAATAACTGAATTTTTGATCTAACTAACAGACCAAATATTACAAAAGACCTTGCGAAATAATTAACCAACTTGAAGGAAGAGTTGTTGTAGATCACTAGCCAAAACACTGACATATAATGTAGCGCAGCATGATTTGGCTCCATAGACAATAGTGTCATTCTTCCAGATAAAGAACGAGATAAATCAGGGAATACAAATTGAGCTATTGCTACAATACCGTTTAGAGCTGCCACAAAAAACATGAGATCAATTATTTGTTGATAAGTCTTTGATGTAATGAAATAAAATACTGCAATAGAAAAAGTAAAATTAATCGTTATTAAGATAATCCTATTATAAATCCATTCTATTTCTTTTTTTGATATTTCATGTAAATCAATATATGAAAAAGAAGCTAAAAAACCATAAAATAAAATAAATAAGATAACCAACGGATACAAGTTAGCATCAATTGAGAATTTTTTCATCTTATTAGATCGCCAATTATAGGTAAAATAACATAGCATTAGCAATGAAATAAATAATTTAATTTTATTTGTGTAGTAAGTAGACGAAAGAAGGTAAACCACTAAACCATATATAACTGCATTAAGAAGAAACTCCAAACCTTTTATCGGTAGGTGCGGAAAAAATTTAACTAGTTTATTTAGCATTGGCATAATTATAATTTATAAATCAATTATTACATTAGAGAAAGATATTATAAAATCTGAAATGAAAATTTTTATTTATCACCAAATGGAAGCTTTATCGAACCTATACCCCAAGTATATTCATTAGACACCCATTCAATATTATGTTGAGCATTGCTCTGCCTATCCATCATGACATTTTCAATTTGTTTGCACAAATCTAAATTGAGTGTCAGATCTTCGTCAATTCCAAAACCCAAAGAATTTTGAGCAATGTAGTCACCCAAGTCACCGATATATAAAGAGGCAATAACAGTCATTCCTCCTGATAGATATTCACCAAATTTTGTAGGCGAAGCATAGTAGTTTACTGGGTCAGATTTTCTAAAGAGCAACCCAAAGTCCATAGCACAAAGGTACTTCCCAATATCCTCATGAGGGATCTCTTTATATATTTTAACAATCTCCACCATTTGCTTAACATCAATCAATTCCGTGAGCTCAGTAACATCTCCAATTACTATCATTACAAAGACTGAATTTTTATTTATTCTATTGTATGTATGAAAAAAATCGAGCATCTCCTCAACCATTTGATAGGTACCCAAACCACCTATATATCCAAAAACCGTGGTTGTACTTGAAATCCCAAGCTCTTTTCTTACCAAATTTCTATGACTTTTCCAGTCATCAATATGATCGATAAGAGTGGCGTCGCTGGCTAAACATGGCGTTACTGATATCTTACTAGAATCAATATTATACTTTTCAACTAAATGCAGCTTCATAGTATTTGAAACCGCAATAATCTCATTTGCCATTCCGATCGAAACTCTATCAAGCCTCTGAGATCTAAGAACTGCTAATTTTTTATGAACCCAGCCTCTATTTTTTATTGTAGATCGGAGTTTTGTTTCATATTCCGAAAAACCATGTAGATCGAGTGTGTAACCCACATTAAATTTGGACTTAGCTAAAATAAATCCAGATGCTGTAGATTCAGCATGAACATAACCTATATTATTCTGTGATATCATTTTTTTTAGATGCCATTTTTTAATCCAATGAAAATAAAAACTGCTGTAAGTTGGAAATATATGGATCGACTCAAATATACCAGAAAACAAGCCTATCACAGGAAACTTCACACCCTGGCAATAATTAAGATATTCTTTTCTTGGAACAAACATACAGAGGTATGCTTTTTTTTCATCTATTAGCTTGGCTTCTTCTGATATCCGAACAATATACCCATTTTGAGATTTTAGTGACCCAACAGCAACAAATAAAATATTCATTGGAGTACCTCTTTGAAGTCCGTATTTTTAAATAAAAATATATCTTTAAAGCTAACTTTAGTATTTTTTTTGTAAAAAAATAATACAACTATTACATAAACAATATTCGCTACTGTAGTTGCAGCAGCAGCCCCTACTATTCCATATTCTGGTATTAATATAAGATTTAAAAAAACATTAATAACTAAAGCTGACGTACTAGAGTAGGTTAATAAAATAGGCTTATCAATAATAACTAAATATGCTTTCATAGGTTTAGATATAAATAGTATTGAAAACCCTAAAATTAGTATAATGAATGGTTGCGCTGCCTCTTTAAAACTATCACCAAAAATTATAAGTAAAAAGTATTTTGAAAATATTGTTGCTAAAAGAACAATTATTAATAATAAAGGTATAGTTAAACGTATTATTTTATTTACTAACTTGAAATCTTCACGGCCTCTTATTTTTGCAAATACTGCTGATCCAATTGTTCCATTTATTATATTCATCTTTTCTGCTAAAGCTGCAATTGAATATATCCCAGCTGCTTCTAAGCCTATAAAAAATGATATCAATAAAATATCAGTACGAATAATAAAGAAATCGATTACATTACCAATATGAGACTTTATGCCGAACCTTAGCAAGTTTAAAGATTTACTAAAATTATAATTTTCTGTTAAATGAAACAAATTTTTCGTAACAAATATTAAATAAATAATTTTAATAAAAAAAGAAAAAACTGTTATCGTAATAATATTTAGGACTGTCAAATCAATTTCAAAAATTAATAGAGAAAGTATAAAAAACAAAACAACTACTGGTTGACAAATAATTGAGAGTGCATATTTATTTACCATATTTGATCCCAATAGATAACTAGCTATTATAATACTAATAACTTCCAAAGGGATTAAGATATAAAGTAGATAATAATAATCATACTTGTTAAAAAAAAAGTCATCAGAGTAGTAAAAAAATTGGGTTATTATGTAAACAAATAAAAAAACTAAAGAAATTATCATTAAAGAAAGATATATTGAATTTTTTACCAGTGAAAAACCTTCCCTTTTAATCTTTAAGTATCTAATAATCGACGTATCTAAACCAAATCTCATACTCAACGAAAAAATAGAACTAACTAATAAAAATAGTGTTAGCTCTCCTTTTAGTAAAGGACCTAACTCACGGGCCACTATTACACTAATAGAGAGCCCGAGCACAGCAAACATTACATTTGCTTTCATTAACTTAGTTATTATTGAAAAAAGACTCATGATCACTCTCGAATGCAATTATCTAACTTCATGATCTTATTTAAAATTACCAAGGCATTTTATAATCAGCCAATGGCAACGAGATATAATTCTAGTTGACAATCTTTGATCTATCCACTTATTTGAAAAAACAGAGGCAAAACATATTCTTAGTATTTTTCGGTGTAACGGTATCACTAATGAATTAAGGCACTCTTTTAAAATTGTTGCAGTAGTTAGAGATGAAAACCCATCATTAATGTCAACCTTATCCTGTATCCATAAATTCCGACTAACAATGAATTCATCTCGTTCTGTGTACTTTTCTATGCATTCCATCAAATCTGTCATATCCTGAACAATATAGGAAATTTTATTGAGTTCTTTGTCATGGACCCACTGCCAATCATCTCTATTTAGAGCGAGTCCGATCGTTTTCTTGTTGGTCAAAATTGATTCGCTGAACGCACAACTTTTAATATCACAAATGACTATATCACTGGAGAAAAAAGCTTCAACTAGGCTATTACTATCCCTAAGAACCATGACTCCACTATCCTTATATTTCTCTAACAGATCAGAATCTCTCGATAATGAAAGATGGTGGGGCTTTAGTAGTATATTGTACTGACAATTAATTTTTAGAGAGATTTCCAACAAACTGTTCAGGGACGAAGCTTCTCCCCAGGTTGGCAACATAAATATAGTTTTTAATCTTTTATCTAAATTGGTGAATGGGGCATATGGCTTTCTTTTGTTTTTTACATCGCTATTAAAAAATAAATCATATCTGGGGTAGCCAGCTACGTGAATTTTATTTATTGATATAAAATAAGATAAGTAATCCCTATAGTATTGTCCATGGACAAGGATATGATCGAAACCGATAGTTGATTTCCTTGTCAGTCCCCATCCACATGGATCTATTCCTGGACCATATGGAATTCTTATCCGCAGGTTTGTGTATAGCGATAGAAACTCAGATCCTTGTGTAGTGCATACAGGGTTGCCATAATTTGGATTGTCATAAAATTCAATCTTATGCTCCTTATAAAACTTTTTGCATTCCACAATATCAAGATAACCGACTGCTGCAGTACTTATTGAGTCGCTTGGGAGGACAGGGCGAGGTTTTATCCCTACAGTTTCAAGATAGTGATAAATGGGTAAAAACACACTCACTTCAAAAGAATCTATATGGTAAAAATCTATCTCCATCATCTAAAATACTCAGATTTTGATTGCCTCACAATCTTTTCTAATCTTATAACTAACTCTATCCCTACTGAATCACGCACAAAAAATTTTTCTAGACTTAATAAAGGCAAGAACACTAAATCCATCTTAGAAGTCAGCTTTTTCATCCCTAACACATAACGTATAAAAATTAAAAACTGAAAGATAAATGCCCCAACTGTTCCTGGGGATTTCTTGCACTCAATGACTTTAAATCCATTATCCTGTAATAAATACTTTATCTGCTCAACACTATAAAACCCTTTCCCATTTATTTTATAGAGATTGCTTGTCTCAGCTTTGAATGTTTGATACGAAATTTTTCTTTTTTTAGTGAAATTCATAAGTTTCTCAACCAAACTATTACTTAACAACTCTTCAATAATTGGGTAACCTGTGGGAACAGTAATCACCAATTTACCTTTATCATTTATAACTCTATACATTTCTTTTAACAATTTGACGTCGTCTGGAACAACCTGCAGAACGCTAGATAGCAGGACAAAGTCAACTGAAGAATCTTTAAAAGGCAGTTGGTGTATATCACTTTGAATAAAATCTTTGTCTTTTATATACATGTGACTCGACTTATTCCAATCTATGGAATATAGCGACGCTGAGCAAGGCAATAAATGGGACATTTTCTTTGAAATCCAGCCATCGCCACAACCAACATCTATATTAGTAGAGTTTTCTTTGAAGTCAACGAAGTTTAAAATCGACGAAATTTGCATAACTCTTATGAATATTGGCAGCCTAGAATATGCTGTTTTTAAAAAACTTAACATGGGTTTTATGCCATTAATAATGTTTAAACAGGACTTTTAAGACGCTTTCTGATTCCGGTGGTGTCTTCTTATAAGCTGTTATAAGCCAATTCTCACCCAGAACTGACTGAGCCTTAAATAAGTGTAAGATGTTCTTTACAAACTCAGGTAATATTCTGGAACGATACGGTGCGTACTCAATAAATTCTCCAAGTCTGCGCTTTTCGATCTTAACTTCACCAAAACTTGAAAACATTTTTTTAACTTGACCCTTTGTATAAACACCCGATTTTGGAGATCCACCATTTACCTCTGACACATCATTATAAACTGCTTGCCATGAAAAATTATTTCTAAACAACTTTCCCAACAACAGACCATGAACAAAACACCTTTTAAAATAATGTTTCCATCCACGAGCATACAACATCACAATTGCCTGGCCATCATTTTGTAAAACACGATAAACCTCAGAAATAGCTCCTTCTGTATCTGGCGTATGATGTAAAACACCAAACGAATAGACTAAATTAAACTGTTCAGACTCAAAAGGTAACTCTTCAGCACTTCCTTGTTTAATTTCTTCATACTTAAGGTCGTTAACATCAAAATTTAATTTTGTATACTCAACCTGATCCTGTCCTAGGTCAACACCATAAGCTCTTGCTCCATTTTTAGCGTATTGAACAAGATCAGTTCCTATACCTACACCAACCTCGAGTACCTTTTCACCTGAATGAAACTCAAACTCAGCATCCTTAACAAGATAGCTGTAGTATGTCTTGTATCTTTTTTTTGCTAAATCATTAAACCATTGTAAGGAAAATGGGGCTTTCTGAGAATACCACTGTTGTGGAACATTCTCGCCTTTCCAGTAATCTTGTACTGTCTTTATTTCTAATTCATTTGTCATTACGTTAAAACCTTATTAATTAAGTAATCCATATTGTAATCAAGCCAAAGATCCATTGGCTGCTTTTTATCATTGCCTTGATTAACGAATATTTTGTCTATCGGAACTGGAAAACCTATTTTTTTTCGAGTGATAGCACTTTCGATAATTTTGTCTTTGAAAATTCTTTTAAGTGGCGCTTTTACATTAGACCCAAGACCTGTGCGATAGTCGAAGGAAGCTGAAGCCATTAATTCAACTAACCTATGATCAACAAACGGAACTCGGCCTTCGACTGAATTAAGCATAGTGCTATTATCGAGACGTCTAAGTAAGCCATGTAAATGATTAATTTGAAAAAACGCAGAGGTTTTTTCTAATGCGCTTTGGTAATGAGAGTAACCGTCCATAACATCTTCAATGATTTCAAGGTCGGGGTTGGTTCCATAGGAATAATATTTATCAAATGATTCAACACTCCAACTGTTATTACTTGCCCACCAAAAAATTCGGTCATATCCAAAGAATAACTCATCAGCACCTTCACCACTTAAGACAACTGTATTTTTAGTTCTAACCTGCTTGGTCATAAGATACAAAAGCACCTCATTGGGAACAGATAATGGCTCCATCCTTTTTCTAATAATGCTTTCCATTGTAGGGATAAAGTCTTTGTAAGCAACATCTACTTCATGATGGGTAGTTCCACTATATCCTGCTGCCAGCCCTGCATATTCATACTCATTGTGATCATGGAACCCAACTGTCCAGCTGTCCGTTTGAGAAGCTAAAGAAGTTATAATGGTGCTGTCTAAACCACCACTCAAATACGTTCCTACGGGAACATCTGAGAGGTTTCTAAAGTTCACCGCAGAGATCAATAACGATTCAACTTCTTCATCTTCAACTTCACTATCAAAAGAGAAATCTATTTCCCAATATTTTTTACATTTTTTTCTGTCAAACAAACTATTCGAATAGAGAAATTGAGCCGCTGGGAACATAGATACATTTTTGTACAATGTTCTATCGTTAAAAAAAGACCTTAATTTTCTATACTGCCTGATTCCTACCTCGTCTAATTCAACTTTACTTATAAGACCGAGGATCGGTGCAACTTCGGACGACACCACAACTCCTTGACTGCTGGAATATACATATAAAGGCTTAATACCTAATCTATCTCTTGCCACAAAATAAGACCCATCCCGTGTATCCAAGATTAGAAAAGCAAACATTCCGTTTAACATCGGCAACATTTTTTCACCATACATCGCATAAAGTTCTATAAGAACTTCAGTATCACTGGTGGTTTTTGTTTCTATGGAATGGGATTGAGCTAGTTCTTTAAAGTTATATATTTCACCATTAAAGATACAAATATACGTTCCACAAGATGAGTGAAAAGGTTGGTTACTTCTACTATCGAGGTCCTGTATTTTTAGTCTCTTGTGCCCCATTTGAATACCATGCTGGGAGAAGTAGCCAGTCGCATCTGGTCCCCTATGATCCATTAGCTCAAGGGCTGCATCAAAGCTTATTTTGTTGATAGTCCTAATGTTTGAAAAGAGTATTCCACACATAATTATTCCTCACACAACTTATACAACAAAGCACTATATGGTTGATTTTTATCTGTATATACATCCTCCAAACAAAATCGAGTGCCAATTTTTTGACTTCGATTGATATATATGTCGTCCCATAAATTTTGATTCAAATTGCTACGAAATAAACTATTCAGCTCATCCGTCAATATAACGGTATTAATCTTAGAATTTATGTCGTTCAGTTTTTCAGTTTGCAAAAAACTATTTGGATAAAGAATAGACTTTCGATTTGAATACCAACCAACTAAACCTGGTGCATTAGATATTATAATATCATCATCCTTTGTATTATTTTTAATGTACTCTCCGAGTTGATCATAATTCACCCTACTACCTGAAAGATATATATCTTTTACCAAGAACCCAACCCAAGGAGCTTGCATGCCAATTAAAAGAATAATAGCTACATAAGATTTATTAGCACCTGTAATAACTGGAACTGCATAAGATGCTATAGCAATTAAAATAAAAGGCGCTACTGGAAGAAGATATCTTTCAATTGGCCAACCGATCGAAAATCCAAAGAAAAGCAATCCAAATAAGCCAAGAGTAAAAAATTTAAAAACATTCTCACTCTTATTTTTCGTCTGAGTGAGTACATAAGCACAAAATATTACTGAGCCAGAAAATAAATAGTTGGCACCATATGTTTTCAAATACAACGTATAAAATGTCATGAAATATTTTTTAACATATATCTGATAATTTTCAACCAAATATCTATCTGGATCTAACCAATCAGTTGGAAAATCTAAGGATCTGAGACCAGAATACCAAATCTCTTTGTCTTTACTAATATTAAAGACTAAATCTAGTAACCCTGACTTTTTTGAATACGTGGAAAGATCTAGAAGAGCTGTTCTTAATATTAACGGCACGCTAATGATTGCCAGTGTGAAGATAATACCAAGAATATATTTCGAACTTCTGTCTTCATATAAGAGCCAATGAACAAAAAAATAAGGAAGGATAAAAATTGCTAATCCTGATTTAGTCAAATATAGCGCATAAATTAGTAAACCAACCAGAACACCCTTATACTCACTTCTTATAAAAAACTGTACATAACTAACCATCATTAGTAGTAAAATTAGTAGCGGCTCAGTCAGTCCTGAACTAATATAGTTATAATAAGAGGAAGAAAAAATAAATAAATATGTTGCTGTAATTGCTACTTTTCTATTAAATAATTTGTATGAAATAATAAAGGTAAAAAATGCATTAGCTATGTATAGAGCAAGTGACGACATCATAATGGCAAAGTTATTAGTGCCAAATAAAATAAAAAACGGCACTAGAAATAAAGGTAATCCTATATTTTGACTTATGTCATATTGAGGAAAGCCCCCAAGTGTTTTTATATCAGAGGGCAATGCTGAAATATGGGATATCGAAAAATTTTCAACGATACTCCGAGCAATAGAAGCATAGGTTAAATTGTCTCCCGAAGGGAATGTGCCAATGCCGAGAGCAAATACTTTAATTATCCAAATAATAGCGCATGCAATACCGATGCAAACGAAAACCAACTTATTATCAAAAAATTTTCTCACATTAATTTAACCATATTGTTTAATTCAACTTCTGTCATAGAATAATTAGACGGGATTGTTACTAATCGATCACAGTATTTAATAGCATTTTTGTGCTCAGCATAGTTTAAGTTAGATTTGTTTTGATAGAATCCTCTCGTAATCTGATAACCTTCAGAGTTCATATGTTCTATGAACTCTGAAGGTTTAATATCTTCATTAAGTAGAATTGGCCTTCGTGATGAATAATTTGAGGAATAAGTAGATTTTGAAATGTGATGTATATATGTTGATTTCTTTTTCATGATCTCATTAAACACATAAAAGTTAACTTTTAAATCTAGTTGTAAAAAGCTTGTTAAAGTGTTGCTACTTAGCCTCTTCCTATAACTATCTAATGACTGACAGAGCAATACGCTTTCAATATCAACTGATGCAACAGTATCCTTTGGTGTTAAACTAAAGAGATGTAGAATTTTGTAAATATATTTATTAGTTATACCGTTATAAAAAAATAATTTAATAAAAGATAAGAAGTTAAATGGCTGTGTTTGAAAAATGTAACCGTTTTCTTTAACGTCTTGTTGGATTTTTTCTGAGTTAATCAATAAAATTCCTCCACCACCTACAGTCAGGTTTTTCCCTAGTCCAAGAGAAACAAAAGAAGCATCCCCATATGAACCAACTGGTTTAATACCAAAAACACTACCAATACCCCAGGTGATATCCTCAAACAGGTAGATATCTTTATCATCTAACATTCTTTTAATTTCAATAACATTATCTATTGCACCGTAGGTGTTTGCTGTAATAACAGAGTGCGTATTGCAATTAATTAATGTCTTAAGAACCGTGGTAGACATAGTACCAGAGTCAAAATCTATATCACAGTAGACCACTTGATATCCTGCGATCTGAATCGTCTTTGACACTGTTGGACAAGTATAAGCAGATATAATTACTTCTTTCTTATCCTTAAATTGAGTATTTTTTAAAAGGAAATAGAGGGCAGTCCTTCCATTACAGAAACCAATAGCCTCTTTTGATGAAAAAAAATCTAACCACTTCCTTTTCCAATAAAACCTACCAAAAGAATAAAAAATATCTTTATTTAGGATATGAGCCTTTGATGCTGGGTGCAAACTTAATCTCACGAATTATTTTCAACCTGTTCGCTTTAAAAAAAACTTATTGCATACATTTGTTAAGAGCCAGGGAGTAGACCGCCATATTTTATTAAAAACAAATACTACAGTGCTTTTTGTATCTATAGCTACACAATGTTTATTACTTAAGGCATCGTAATAAAAAAGGTCCGTTTTCTCAGCACCCCATTGCTTTTTAAAACTCTCGTGTGTGCTTTTTGTTATCGATCTGCCAAAATCAAAATTACTGACATTATTCGACTTACACCACTTAATTAATTCCCAGTAATTCATATAATTCGGGCAAAATTTGCGATATTCAAACAATGAACCTGCCCAAACGTTATGCATTTTATCTAGCGCTAATATATTAAACAGTACCGAAATAGGCTTCCCTTTGTATTTCACGATAGAAATCTTTACTTCGCTAGCAAATTCAATCGTTAAACTTTCAAAAAAACCATAAGACAGACAAGGACTTCCAAGGCCTTTCATCGTAATCCTATAGACATCATAAAATGCGTTTAGACCTTCAACACCGTAAAGCGAAAATTCAAGCCCACTCTTCGACGCCTTCCTAACTTGATTTCTTGCCTTTTGATCGACTTTTTTAGTCCATATGTCATTAATACTTTCACTTAAAAGCAAATTGTAATTGACATAGATGGATGTCATGTCATTGGTTAACTGCTCAGCATACTTTTTAGTTAACTTAATTTCTAGTAGAGACCTATTGTTAAATTCTTGCTTAAGAATTTCAATTAAATCCTTCTGCAATACATTCTTGCTGAAGAGGATTCCACCATAAGAGCCAGAAAAAACCAGTTCAGTCGTTTTTTTTCCAAAAGGAAACGTTGGGCAGTCGTACAGAATAACTATCCCACAGATCAAATTTTCTTTGTAGAAAGAAACCACTTTAGAACGTATCCCATATTCTCTTCTGATAATTCTGGCATACGCAATAGAATGAAATGGCGTGCGTTTTATATGAGACGAGATATATTTTTCGTGCATATCAAAATAGCTGGCATCCTTATCTAATGCATCTATTGATAAACTAATACTCGAAGAAGATTTATTCATTATCGTTTAACTATTAAAAATACACCAAGCATAATTAAAGAGGACCCCATTACTTTTGCAAATGTCATCGATTCATTAAAGAAAAAATAGGATGCAATAATAACTAAAACATAAGACAGGCTTGTGAAAAGAGCAAAGATACTAACGTCAACCCTAGACAATGTCACTAACGTAAGTCCCATAGCCACAACATACGCTAGGATTCCACCCATAATATATGGTGATTTAGTTATTTTAATGACTTCGTAAATAACTTCGTTGTTAAATGATATCCCACCAACTGACTGAACCCCCTGCTTTAACAAAAGTTGACCAGTCGTTGCTATTAACACAGTTAGTGAAAGTAAAAATATATTATTCATAATTTATCTACTTTTCAGTTTTAGAAAAAAATATTTGAAAAACGTCTTGTAAAAAGAAAGCTGGTACTCCTAACTCTTTTAATGAATCTTGTGTTTCGAAGTGACGCATAGCTTTAAGTCCTAAAAGATTTTCTCTATTAAAGGGAAGCTCTTTTCCAATAAGTTTAGTAAATTTTAATGCTAGAAACATTATCCACATTGGGATATATAAGTGATATCTTTTAATGTGGAGTTTATTTTCTATTTTATTATAAAACTTTTTCATTGCAATAGAGTCAACAGAACTGATATTGAACTCCTTAAAAGATCCTTTATATTTGATTAATTTGCTTATTACTAGGCATAAGCATTCAATATCTATAAATTGCATTGGTTGATTTCCACCACTTATAAGTGGCAGCACTTTGCTTGATCTTATTGTATCTAACATGTGTGGAAACATACCTCCATCCGTCGATACAACGACTCCTATTCGCAAAACCAAATGTCCCGCAGCCTTGAATAACGATTCTAGTTCAAATTTATTAATTCCATAATGAGACTTAGCATTTTTGTGAGCAGAAAATGTTGACAAGTAAATGATTTTAATATTTTTCCCTTGACATTCTGCTATGAGATTTTCTGCAGCATTTAAATTTATTAAATCAGAATCACGATTATGGTCAGAGAACTCAGAAAATGCACAGTGAATCAAAAAATCAATATCTTTTAAGGAATCAAATTCAACTAAATTCTCCAAGTCATAATAGAAAAAAGAAAGGTTTTTTTGAACAAAAGGTTTAATTCTTTGCATTCCGACAACGTGAAAGTTTTTTTCTAAGAAAAATTCTAATAGATGTCTTCCTATAAATCCGTTAGAGCCCGTAATCGCAAGCTTCATTTAAAGTCCTCTTTTTTGAATAAGTAGTCTTGCAATTCTATCGGCATTAGCCATCAATGAGAACGAAATTCCATTTGCCGGTAGAAACTTAAAGCCTGAACCATCAATAACATAAACATTTGCAGTACAGTTTAACTTCCCATCAGTGTTCAAATAAAACCTGCTAGTTACCGATTCAAATGGCAACGTTCCTGCGTAATGAACTGCCGATCCTGAGTCCATTTTGCTTTGTGCTAAGGGTAAACAACCAGTTTTGATCAACGCTTGAGTAAAAACTTTGGAGGCTTCATTATCACTTTTGACAGATTCTGATCGGTCGTAATTAATCTGAAGTTTGTCACCCGATAGAGATTTATTGCATTCCACAAGTCTTAAAGTGTTTTTTTCAACATATTTATCAGGATGGTTAAAAGATGCAATAACCAATGATGATTGTAGGTATGCAAGTAATTTTCTGCTGTACGAAAAACTCAAATAGGGAGTTTCTTTTATCAACTTAGAGAGCATAAGTGAACTATAGGTATATAGGGAAGCCATGCTAGTTTTGAGTGGTTTATCTTTAGGCCTATAAAATAGCTCCATTTGGCCTAATGAACTGCTATTACATTCCGCCGAAAGACCTAAAGAATTGAAGTGCAAAAAGGCTTTGGTCGAATACCCATTTGTTAATATAGGAAGGGGTTCTTTTGATTTGAATGACCTTAAAACAATCCTAGCAGTACTAGTCACGCCAGCCCCTATTAGCAGAACTTTGCAATTAATACTTTGTTTAGATTTAGACCTTACATCAGTGAAGAGTACCTCTGTAAATTTATCATTCTCTTTAAACTCGGTAACAAGAGCATGGGGAATATAAGTAAATAATTCAGATTTTTCCAGTTCATTTAATGTCATCCATGGCCGATAAACTGAGCTACCCACGTCGTCATAAAAGTCCATATTCCGGTAATTATGTGCATGTCGATTAACTCTACTATTGGAAATCACCGCTAATGGCGTTCGTCCAAAATATATGCCTTTTAAATTATGATTTTTCTTTGAATTTTTATAGGATTTATAAATGTTCATTAATGATGGGTCAATCTTAAGGGGCGTATCTAGCTTCAAACCTGTTTTGTTAAAAAAAATATCAGCATCATCATGACACCCACTTATCCCAATTCTTTCTGATATAGTAATGTAGGACTTTTGCATTTCTGCATGTGGTAGTCCAATTGCTTTGAGTTCTAATTCTGTATAGGGGCAGGCTCCCGCGCCCCAGGCATTTCCTAGTCCACCACGCGCCAACGATTGCATCAAGTTAAAATTTTTACCTTGAAAAGGTAGGTGCTTTTCAACACCTTTCACAATATATTGTCTTTCTGGTGTCAATAGATGCTTTACATCTCCCCAACTAATTCCCTCCAAATCATTCCCTAGGAAATACTTATATTGGTCAACATCTTTTTCTCTTAAACTGTAGAAGTTTTCCACTACATGTTTTTGTAATTTTGATTTACGCTCCTCCCCGACATCAATCATCGTGACTTTAAGTCCGTTTGAAATTAGTGTTTGTGCCGCATGTACAGACGACATACCAGATCCGATGATTAAGTAATTATGGCAAATCATCTAAGTATCTTCACAAGAATAACACCTATTAAAGAATGCAGTAGCCCCATAAAGCCTAAAGAAAATATTCTCAACAAAACTGAAATCTTGGTCTTTCGAGTGAATATAAACTTGTTATAGTTTTTTGGTGACGCTTCAAGTATGTTTAAGAAAAAATATAATCGTTTTCTAAATATACAATTTTTATTTACGATCGCTAATCCTCCATCGATAAAGGGCAACAACCAAGGATTCTCCAAACAGAGTATCCATAATCTTGATTCTTTTGAATTTAAGACATTCAATTCATATTTTTTGACTGCAAAAATGAACAGTTCAATGTGCAACAAAGTTGGAGGTGAAGCGACTAAGTAATTTGCCAGAACTTGGGCTTCTTCGCTAAAAGTCTTATTTTTCATTATGCATGAGATTGAATAAGATCATGGATTTTAGCATTGTGTTCAATTACAGAACTCATATTTACAATGCTTGTAAAATCTGCAGATCCAAAAATATTCCTCAATTTTCGCTCAGTTTTATTAATATTGTAATAGTGGATAATTTTATTTTTTAAGGGGATCTCTAAATCTCTAGGTTGAAGATTATCCAACTCCCAAGGGTGTATATAAAATACGACTGGTTTACCTTTGAAATTAAGGATATTCAAGAATTTAGTTACTATAAGGTCTGGTATTGCCCTAAGGAAGAAACCACCTGAAAACGGAATGTTATAATCCATAAATTTAAAAACTGTAGGTGGTATTTCTAACAAGCCATTTTTATGGTAATAAGGCTCTGTTGGGGCATTAGGTATTCCATATAAATAGTTTTTTGTTGGGTATATACTGCTGTCATATTTAAAGCCCAATTCGTATAAAATATCGATAGCCCACAAAGACTTTTCTGTAATACTCCAATTGGAGGCTCTATATCCAAGCACTTCTGCACCAACAATGTCTTCAAGTATTTTTTTTGATTGTTTTGTTTCATTAAAGAACTCATCCCTGTCTTGATTATAAATGAGTTCATGAGAGTATCCATGTGATGCTATCTCATGTCCAGCCTTGTAAATCTTCCTCAATAGTTCCGGTTTATTTTCAATTGTGTGCGCTAAAACAAAAAAAGTTGCTTTTATTGAAAACTCATTAAGTAATTCAAGAAGAACATTAGTGGAGTAGTCAATTCTATCTTCATATAGAAACTTATCTTTTGCCTTAATTAATTCGTTACCCTGATACCAGTCCTCAAGATCAACGGTAAATATGTTTTTGACTTGTTGAATTTTCATATTATTTAACTATAACTTTACTTTTACGTTAAAAAGATTGAACCAGATCGATAGTATATACAATGACCAAATCTGATATCCATTATCACTAATTCCTTTGTCATGATCGTTTAACAATTTAATAATTACTTGTGGATTGAAGAGCCCAGAATTCAAAAAACTGGCAGAAAGAATATGGTCATATGATGAATCCTTTAAGCTATTTTTCAACCAATAACCGATAGGTGAATTGAATCCAGCTTTTTTTCTATTTAAGATAATCGCTGGCAGTTCTTTTTTCACCACTTCTTTCAATATATATTTTTTATTAAAAAAGTTTTTCAACTTATATTTATCTGGCATTTGAAATGCGAGTTCAACCAGATTATGATCTAAAAATGGCGCTCTAACCTCTAGGGAATGAGCCATACTCATTCTATCCACTTTAACCAACATATCATTAGGTAAATAAACGGTTGTGTCAGCATATAGCATCTTGTTTAAAGAGGTAGCATCCGATTCAAAGATACCCTTATAGATCAGAGATGCATCATGATCACTAATTTTTTCAATTAGTTTTGGGGTTAACAGTTCTTTTTTAAGGTTATCATCAAAAATAGAGCGCCATGAATAATGCATTTTGTGATTTTCAAAATTTGTGGCGTATTCAAACCTTTTTAATTTTTCTCTTAAATTATATTTATTTGAGGTTACTGGCATTAGTGAAACCACTTTAGATATTAGTGTATTTCTTAGTAGTGGTGGAAGTTTTTTATACACAGAAGCTAAGTAATAGGCACTATACGTTTCATAGCCTGCTAGTATCTCATCCGCCCCATCACCAGACAAACAAACCGAGACATGCTCTTTTGCCAGCTTACTCAAGAAGTACATAGGAACCATAGAGGAATCTGCAGTAGGCTCTTCTGAATGCCAAACAATTTTTTCAATAGTGCTATGGTCTACATCTGATACAACGATACTCCTGTGCTTAGACCTTATTTTTTCAGAGACTATTTTTGCATATGGGAGCTCATTGTAACTAGCGTCATCAAATCCAACAGAAAACGTGTTCAAATTATTATCTTTATGCTTTGCTGCAAAATGACTAATTACGCTAGAGTCAATACCACCACTTAAAAATGCCCCTAAAGGAACGTCACTATCTAGTCTTTTTGAAATTGAGTCTTCTAATAACTCTTCAAACTTATCAAAATAATCCATTTCATTTATGAGGCCTTTGGCTTGATAGTCAATGTCCCAATACTTTATTCGCTTAATGACACAATCATCTTGAATCTCTATTCTTTCTCCTGGGATTAATTGTTTGATAGAGTTAAAAAGTGTTTTATTAGCGATACAATAGTTCAGTGAGAGATAATCATCTAATGACTCTACATCAATAGTTCTGTCGATTTCATCATGGGTCAATATTGATTTTATTTCAGATCCAAATACTACACATCCATTATAGGCTGAGTAAAAAAGCGGTTTTTTACCTAGCCGATCACGAACCAGATGAGTTACTCCTTCTTTCCGGTCATACAAAGCGAAAGCAAACATGCCTTCAAATTTTTTGATACAGTCGATACCCCATTCTTCATAAGAGGTTAGCAAAACTTCTGTGTCGCTAGCGGTTTGAAACTTGTACCCTTTACTTATTAACTCTAATCTCAATTTTTTGTAATTGTATATTTCTCCATTAAAAGCGAGATAGATACCACGACCTTCGTTGAAGAATGGTTGGTTAGCGTGTAAGTGCAAATCAATTATGCTTAACCTTGTGTGGCCTAGAAATACGTTACCAATTTCCTTTATTCCTTGCCCATCGGGACCACGATGAATAAGTGTATCAACCATTGACTGGATTAATTCATTAGACACTGACCGTTCTTGCTCGTCGTTCTTACTAGAGTTGACAAATCCACATATTCCACACATATCTATATTTCTTTAATATTTAAAAAAAACAATTAATTATTAGTTATAATTAAATTAAAACTTTATTCGTATTTCTCAAGTCTTTGCATTGAAATCTGATCTGCTAACAGCCCAAATAAAAATAATTGGACCGAAAGAATTAGGTAAATGGCAGAGAATATTGATAACCCGCCACCATCAGACAAATGATAAAGCCCCCATAAAAATCCAAAGCTAAAAAATGCTGCTGACGTCGTCATGAATATTTTTAATGGATTAAATAACATTAATATTCTCACCATCAATAGGATTGTATACAGGCCGTGCGTAATTTGACGAACCGAACTACTCCCAATACGTTCTTTTGTGATGATTTTTTCCCACTTTATGTCATATTTTCGCTTAATAAACAGCATAGTCATTGTTGTCGAAGCAGAGAACGAGTCTGGCAGAATATGTAGATATTTTTTTATCGTACTACTGTCAATAAGTCGAAGGCCTGAATTGAGATCAGGAATTCTCTCACCCATCAGAAAATTAGCGAATAGGCGTAAAATAGTTTTGCCAGCGATACGATTGCTCTGGACATGGGACTCTGATCCTCGTTCCCCAACAACCATCAATGATCCCTCAACTGAAATTATTTTGTTAATATCTTCGATAGAATGCTGGCCATCAGAATCGCAGATTAATATTTTTTGACCAATTGACTCCCTGATGCCAGTTTTTAGGGCCGCACCATAACCTTTATTAGAAAAATGATTTATCAACCTCACATCATACTTTTCAACAATTTCAGAGGTTCCATCCGTGGAACCATCATTAACAACGATGACCTCCCACGAAAATTTGGTTTTAAGACCGTTTAATAACTCAGTTAAAAAACCACCTATAGCTGCCTCTTCGTTATATGCAGGTATGATTATTGTTACATCCATTATTTATCTCTTTATTTTTAAATATTTCTTATCGTGCATATAATGAATTGAAAATTCAACTCCCCATGGCACTGTATACTTAAGAAGACGCCCTTTCTCAAGAAAAGGAAGGCCTCCTTCTATTTTCTTATTCCACGTACTTCTAACAATTTTTTTACTTAAAAAATTTTCAAGGTTATGTAATGCCAGATCATCACCTTGACATATAACACCAACCGAATTTAAATAAAAGATTAGTTCTGCTAATTGAGCTGTGACTGGTATGTCATATCCTGACGAATACCTAGGCTCACCATGTTTAGAAAATTCAGAATAGACGCCACCTTCTGCTGAAACCATAGCCCTCAAGAAGTTAGTACCTTTTTCTATTAGATCTATATATTTATCTTCTAGTGTCCAACGGTGTAAATAAGTGATGCCATAAAGCGCATATGCATGATAATGGGTTCGGTTGTAGGCTAGCTTATTGTCAGAGCCAAAGAAACCTCGTTCGTCAAAACTCTCTTGTAAGGCAGTGAATATTTTTTCAGCACTCTTGAGAAGAGATTCATCTCCCGTAATTTGATAAAGTTGATAAAGTGGAATTATCACTTTAGTATTTATCCAAAAATACTCAGGGAATTCAGACTTTCTACACGCTCCTTTTAGATCAACTACCGATGGGAATTTTTTTTCTACATAGAATTTTTTAATGAAAGCCATTATTTTTATGGCAGAATTTAAATAATGTATTTTTCCTGATCTTTCAAAGACATCTAAAATCCCCCTAGCAATAATAGCCAGATCAAATATATGTACTATATCTTCAGACCGGCCCTTGATGTTAACTACGGTCGCAATTGCACCATTTGGTTCTTGATATCTTATCAAAGCATCCGCAGCTTTAAGTGCACACGTTAAATATTTTTCATTTTTTTCAAGATCGTATAGTTTGGAAAAGGAAGAGGCCGCATAACCAGTAATCTCTGGATAAGCCCCCCCCTTTCCAAAATTAGAACGATACCTCCTTATAAAACCTCTTGTCGGTCCTTCTTCAATTTGATTTGAGATCAGATACTTACCAAGCAAAATTAACGTTTCTTTAGTTAACATTTTTTAATCAGCCTTGTTCAAAAAATATTCAATTGATTGTGACATTGTATATTTTATATCCCAATTAATTATTGCTTTAATCTGATCAATATTTGCCTGCTGCCAAATTATATTCTTATCACCATATGAACTATCTAATTCAGTAAACTCAAAAAAATTATTGGAAGCATACTTTATCTGATTAATTAAAGATCTCACTTCTAAAGCGGTGCCAGATCCAACATTTAATATCTTAGGAAAAAATGCAGTACCATCTATACAGACTATCAATTTAACCACAGCGTTTGATACGTCTCTAATATCAATATAGTCTCGGTAACTGGCTAAGGATAGAAAATCAACTTTCGTTTTTCGATCAATAACAACCTCATCATGTAGCCTACCCAAAATTGTTTTTTTATTCATTCCTGGTCCAATAATGTTGAATACTCTGCATACACATAGTTTAAAGTTAAGCTGAGCACTCGCATTTAATAAAAACTTGGTGACTGCTAATTTATTTTTTCCATACGCTGAGCTGGGGTGGCATTCAGATAACTCATTCGAATTAGAACCCATTTCTTGTGACGTGTACTCAGAAGAAGATCCAATATGAATTAAGGTAGGTTTTTTTTTCAAAAGATTAACAGAGTTTATGATTATTTCTGCTATTTTCATGTCTGGATTTGAATCTGGCTCTGACCCAATAACTCCTGCCGCATTTACAACACAAGTGATCTGATTACTATAGATAAAATTAGATAGAGATCGTATATTTAATTCGGTTAACCTTATGTCACTACAGTGGGAAGATCCAAGTAGTTTTGTGTCTGTAAGTGAAGTGGAATAAATTGGTATAACTCCAAATTTATTTACTAATTCCAATAATATATAGCTGCCAACAAATCCTTGGGATCCAATAATTAGGATTCTCAACTCTAACTCCTAGACCATGTCATCAACGTCATTATTGGCTTTTGCATAATCTTCTGGTCTACCAATATCTAACCAGTATCCACTATGCTCGTAAGTGTTTATGTCTATATTTAGCTCTAATAATCTATAAACTAAATCATCAAAGCCATACGCTTCATTATACGGTACGTAGTCTAATACTTTTTTATTAAAGACATATATACCCATACTGACGTCAAACTCTTTATCAGGCTTCTCATGAAAGCCTTTAATATTGTTAGTTTCCTTATCAATATCAATTACTCCATAATCTATATGACTAATCCTTTTATAAGTTGACACTGTAAGCAACGCGCCTGATAGCATATGCTTTTCAAACAAATCACTGTAGTCAATATCAGTCAGTATATCTCCGTTCATTACAAAAAAGTTATCTGGCAAATTGTCTATCAACTTTATTGGCGCCACGGTACTTAGAGGCTTATCTTCTAATGAATAGCTTATATCAACTCCGTACCTATCTCCATTTCCAAAAAAAGCTTCTATTAATTGCGCCATATGATTCACAGCTATCACTATTTTTTTAACATTGTGGCTACTTAATTGTTTTAAGATTATCTCTAAAATTGGCTTATCACCAACTGGCACTAGCGGTTTTGGGAGTGTTGTCGTATACGGAGCTAGCCTCGTTCCTTTTCCACCAGCTAAAATAACAGCATGTGATTTTTTTTGATTATATTTCATATATGTTTGTGAATAATTTATTTTTAAAAGTTTTAAGTTTAATGGATTTTACTCTTTCAGTAATTCTTTGTGATCTTTTTTTATTTAAATTAAATTCTAGTAATTTCTCATAAAGATCATTCTCTGAGCCACATTCAAATAACTCACATTCATTTTCTCTAGGCACGCAGTCACTTGCTAAGACAGGAATATCTATCCATAAAGCTTCTTTGATTGATACTGCTGAGCCATCAGAAAGTGTGGGTCGAATAAAAATGTCAGTGTTAATTAGTAGTGGCCATGCATCTTTTAAATCATCAGTAATTAAGATAATGTTTTTTTCTAATCCCATTTCTAATATTAATTTTAAAAATTTCTGGTAGATTGAAATCGATTGAGTACCATTGACACTGATAAGAACACGGACATCTATTTTACGTTTTAACAAGTTAACAGCTTTGCATGTAATATCAAAGCCATACAGATCTTTTTCTTTATATTCAGAATACCAACCTACCATTGAAATAAGTAGGTCTACACCCTCTGAATAGTGTTTATAGAGATTAATTTCATCATGATCTAAGTGAACTATCGGAGGTAAGAAAGCATCAATCAGATAAGCTTTTTTTGGCTTCATACTAAGAGCTAATTCATATATATCTTCATTATCAGCAATTATATATACATACTTTAAGAAAAATTTTGCCAGTACCCTCTTTATTGGATTGGCTACTACGTCATGAAGAGAGGCACCATGAACGTGAATATATACTTCCTTACCCAACAAGCCAAAACAGCAAAAACACAACCTCCCAATAATGTTAGGGGAGTGATAATGAATTAACTTGTACCTAGTAATAGCAATTTTACCTAATCCTAATAGTCTAGATATCAAGCTATTAAATTGAATACTACTTTTAGCTTGTAAGCTATTTCTAGCTTCATTGTAAAAGTCGTAAGGGTAGCTGACTAAATCCAACTGGGCCAACACTCGTTGCACATGAACAGAAATTCCTCCATATGGCTTTGGATATGGGCCTATAATGGCAATTTTTCTTTCCGTCAACTTGTTAATCTTGTTTTAGTTAAAATCTCATTAATTAATGTAGACGATGTTCCTTTCGTATATGGAAAGAAAACTAGTCTCACCCCACTTTCGTTTAAATCTGATTCCATACTTTTCCAGTTTTCATGACCATACCAATCATCACCAACAAATAAGATATCAAATTTTAATTTACTCTGTATTTTGATTTTATTCCTGTCATCTTGCGCGATGACTACGTCTACATATTTACAACTAGCTACGATTTCACATCTTTCGATGAAAGGAATAACGGGGATTTTATTTTTTGAATTTTGTACTAACTCATCTGTCGAAACGCCAACAATTAACTTGTCACACATTGCTTTCGCGTTCTTAAGAACGTTTACATGCCCTATATGAAATAGATCAAATACTCCTGTTGTATAGCCGATTACCATAAAAAACTACCTTTTCGTAAACAAAATTAAGTCAAACATTGTATATTTCAGACTTATATTTGGCAAGATTATGAGGTCTTAACATCCACTCAATAGTAATTTTAAGCCCATCTTCAATGTTGACCATTGGCTCAAAGTTAGTTAGTTTTTTTATTTTACTGTTATCACACCATAAACGAAGCACTTCAGACTTCTTTGGACGAATCCTTTGATGGTCACAAATAAACTCTACTTCACTATTCATTATTTCCTTAATTATACTTAGAGTATCACCAATACTTATCTCAAAATTTGAACCAATATTTACTATTTCTCCAATTGTTTTGTCTGTTTCAGCAAGTAATATAAATCCATTGCATGTGTCTGTAACATAATTAAAATCACGAGTAGGACTGACATCACCTAGTTTAATTGTTGATACTCCGTTAGAGATTTGCGCAATAATCGTAGGGATTACCGCTCTAGCTGATTGCCTTGGACCGTATGTATTAAAGGGCCTTACGATTGTAATTGGCAGGTTAAATGAGTTATAAAAGCTCATTGCCATAGCATCTGCAGCAATTTTTGTTGCACTATAAGGAGACTGGGGTTGCAAAGGATGATTCTCATCAATTGGAACATATAGAGCGGTTCCATAAACTTCACTGGTTGATGTGTGAATGACTCTAATTCCACCACGCTCTTTTGCTGCCTGGCAAATATTTAAAGTGCCTTTGATATTTGTATCGACGTAGCTATCAGGAGCTGTATATGAGTAAGGTATAGCTATCAGAGCTGCGAGATGGAAAATTGTATCTACATTTTTTGTAATATATTTACAATAATGAGGATCTCTTATATCTCCACTAAAGATTTCTATTTGGTCTTTACACTCAGAGTCGTCCAGCCAGCCCCATGTATTAAACGAATTATATTGAACCAACGCTTTAACATTGTAACCTTTTTTCACAAGCATCTCTACCAAGTGAGATCCGATAAATCCATCTGCTCCAGTTACTAAAACATCTTTCATTCAATATTCTCCACATACCAATCCATTGTTTCTTCCAGCCCTTCTGATATTTTATATTTAGGCTGATAGCCTAACAATTTCTCTGCCTTGCTAATATTTGCTTGGGAGTGAATAACATCTCCAGCCCTAAAACCTTTATAAATCGGTTTCTTTTTTGTTAATCCATTAACTCGTTGAATAAGCTTTTCTTCTAGCAGTTGATAAAGCTCATTTAAAGTAGTTCTATTATTGAGAGCAACGTTATAAACCTGATCAATCGAATCATTATTATTGGCAGTTGCTGCGAGTAAATTCATCTGAACAGTATTATCGATATAGCAAAAGTCCCTGCTGGTTTCACCATCACCATTTATAATAACATCTTCATTCTTTAAGAGAGCTGCAACCCATTTTGGAATTACTGCAGCATAAGCACCATTGGGGTTTTGTCTTTTACCGAAAACGTTAAAGTATCGTAAACCTATAGTTTTAAATCCGTATGTTTTTGCAAATACATTAGCATAAAGCTCATTGACAACTTTAGTTACTGCGTAAGGACTTAAAGGATTGCCAATCTTTTCTTCTATTTTGGGTAGGTCAGGATGATCACCATAGGTAGAACTTGACGCTGCATAAACGAACCGTTGAACATCTTCGTCTTTACTAGCAACCAGCATATTTAGAAAGCCATCAACATTAGCTCTGTTAGTGTTTATTGGGTCTTTAATTGATCTAGGCACAGAACCCAGTGCTGCTTGGTGTAGAACATAATCAACACCTATACATGCTTGCCTACAATCCTCTAACTTTCTGATATCGCCATTGATAAATTTAAAATTATGGCTTAGATCTCTATCGACGGCTATGTTGGCATCTTCAATCGCTTGATCAATATTATTTTGATAGCCTGTATCAAAGTTATCAAGTCCCACTACTTTTTGATCGAGTATAAGAAGCTTCTCCAACAAATTAGACCCAATAAAACCAGCCACACCAGTAACCAACCAAGTATGTTGATTTCTCTTTAAATGCTCTTGCAATTGCTCATATTTATTCATTTAAAGTCTTCCATCTGACTCGTCAGCCTTGAACAAATATTTAATATCATACAATACGTGTTGATCCCTGCCAAAGGAGCGAATTTTCTCTATAGTTAACGCTTTAAATTCATCATGTGGAACAGCGAGCAAAACTGCATCATATTTATTCTTTATTGGCATATCAATTAGCTTAATATTGTATTCATGGGCAGCCTCATCTTTGTCAACCCAAGGGTCATAAACATCTACATTACAATTAAAACCTTCGAACTCTGCAATTAAATCGATCACCCGAGTATTACGAATATCAGGACAATTTTCTTTAAAAGTCAAACCCATGATTAGGATGTTTGCATCAACAACGTGGATACGTTTCCTAGTCATGAGTTTTGATACTTCATCTGCAACGTATGATCCCATACTGTCATTAAGACGTCGCCCAGCTAGTATCATTTCTGGATTGTAACCAACTTCAATAGCTTTATGAGTCAAATAATATGGGTCAACACCTATACAATGTCCGCCTACTAGGCCGGGCCGGAATGGCAGGAAATTCCATTTGGTGCCAGCTGCCTCCAGTATCGCTTCAGTGTCAATATCTAGTCTATTAAAAATAAGAGCGAGCTCATTCATGAGTGCAATATTTACGTCACGCTGGGTGTTCTCAATTACTTTCGCAGCTTCTGCCACCTTAATGCTACTTGCTTGGTGGGTGCCCGCAATAATGATTTCTTGGTACAACTCATTAACTTTTACAGCAATATCTGGGGTTGAGCCCGATGTTACTTTTCTAATTTGAGTTAATCTGTGATCCTTGTCACCAGGGTTAATACGTTCTGGAGAATAACCACAGTAAAAGTCTTTATTAAACGTTAATCCTGATTGTTGCTCAAGAATAGGCACGCATACCTCTTCTGTCGCACCTGGATACACTGTCGATTCATAAATTACAATATCGCCTTTTTTAAGAATATTGCCGACTGACTTACTCGACATTTCCAAGGGAGACAAGTCTGGTCTTTTATACTTATCAATTGGAGTTGGGACTGTAACAATAAATATGGCACAATCTTTGATATGATCGATATTGTTTGTGAAGCTTAAATAAACCGCATCTTTAAGCTCTTTTTTTGTAGTTTCTAGGGTTTTATCTAACCCTTTTTTCAGCTCGTTAATTCTTTTTTGGTTAATATCAAAGCCAATCACCGTGCGCTTTTTACCAAATTCAACTGCAAGAGGTAAGCCCACATAACCTAAACCAATTAACGCTATTTTTTTATATTTCATTTTTTATACTATTTAATATATTCATTTAACCTATCTAAAGATTCAAAGCAAACTTGGCACTTAACTCACAATCTGATTAAACCCATCATTTTTTAGGAGACCGATCACGCTCTAGCTTTATCCAAATAAAACATGATAATACCTTAAAATTATTTGCTGTAATTGAATTTTTTAAAGTATATCCACGTTTTAAAAAGATTGAAAAACACCTCTGCCTTTAATTAATACTACGATTTATCTGCATAGACATAATGCAGTATGTCTAAAAATTAATTCTAATTCTCATCAAATTAAGATTAGTTTATTTTTCAAATTATTTCTTCTAAAATTTTGGCAAACGAAAGGCCCTGAATTCTCCTTCCATGATAGTCATTCTAATCGTTCTTCGTTAACCTTTTTGGAGATTTAGCCAACTTATCTTTGAGGATAGGCTTAGGGAATTCCTTATTGAGTAAATACTGGATAGTTGTGCATATATTTATTAAGAATTGCACTAAAACTGTGCTGCCAATAAAACGTAAAAAATCTTATAAGGCTCTCTGTAAAAAAGCGGCTTTATCTGTTTTTTCCCAAGTAAAGTCAGGAAGTTCACGGCCGAAGTGGCCGTAAGTAGCTGTTTGTTGATAAATTGGACGCTTAAGATCTAGCATTTTAATTAAGCCACTTGGCGTTAAGTTAAAGTGCTCTCGCACTAGCAGAATGATTTCGCTATCTGTTAATTTGCCTGTACCAAAAGTGTTAATTGAAATTGAGGTAGGCTCACTTACCCCAATAGCATAAGAGATCTGAATTTCACAACGCTCAGCTAAGCCTGCAGCGACGATGTTTTTTGCTACATAGCGACCAGCATAGGCCGCTGAGCGGTCTACCTTTGAGGGATCTTTACCAGAGAAGGCACCACCACCATGACGTGCCATGCCACCGTATGTGTCAACAATGATTTTTCGGCCTGTAAGGCCACAATCTCCTACGGGGCCACCAATCACGAAGTTGCCTGTTGGGTTAATATGGAATTGTGTATCGCTAGTTAACCATTCGCTTGGAAGTACGGGTTTAATGATCTCTTCCAGTACCGCTTCGCGTAGGTCATCTAAACTGATGGATGGATCATGTTGGGTAGACAACACCACTGCGTCTATACCCACTGGCTTATCATCTAAATAGCGTAAGGTAAGTTGGCTTTTTGCGTCTGGACGTAACCAAGGCAGCTGACCATTTTTTCTAACTTTAGCTTGCTGCTCTACCAATCTGTGAGAATAGTAGATAGGCGCTGGCATGAGCACATCAGTTTCGTTGCTGGCATAACCAAACATTAAGCCTTGGTCACCAGCACCTAGTTCTTTATCGCCTGACTCATCAACACCCATGGCAATGTCTGATGACTGCTTTCCTATGGCATTAATAATGGCACAAGATGCACCATCAAAGCCTACTTCACTGCTATTGTAGCCGATGCCTAGTATCACTTCTCGAATGACTTCTTCCAAATCAACATAAGTAGACGTTCTCACTTCACCTGCTACAATGGCCATACCAGTTTTAACCATGGTTTCTACGGCAATACGTGATTCTGGATCTTCTTTAAGCATTGCATCGACAACCGCATCTGAGATTTGATCAGCTAGTTTATCAGGATGGCCTTCGGAGACTGACTCTGAGGTAAATACTGAATGGTTGGACATGTGTTTTCCTAAATTGTCTCAGCTCTGGGTTACCACAATGACGGGGTCTATTATGCTAAGTAGCTATGACGTGGTTAATTAAATATTAAATAAGTGTTTAATTTGCTTATATTCTAGAGAATCTATTCGTGGGCCAAACTGGCTTACCACTCTGGCTGAGGCTTCATTGGCAAACTTAGCTGCCAACGCATAGCTGTGGCCTGCATTAATAGCATACAAAAAGGCGCCAGCATACATATCACCTGCACCGTTGGTGTCCACTGCATTTGCAGTAACGCCAGGTGTTTGCACTAAATCTTTGCCGTCATAGGATAATGACCCACCAGCACCACGGGTAATTACGAAGGTTTTGGCGTGCTTTTTTAATTGTTCCGCTGCAGCTTCTGTACTGTGGGTCTTAGTAAAACTTCTTGCTTCGTCTGAATTGCAGAACAGCAGATCTACACCATTACCAATAACCTTATGTAAGTTATCTTCGAATACCTGAACAACAAATGGATCGGAGAGGCTTAGTGATGTCTTTACTTGGTTTGCTTTAGCACATTCCATGGCCTTAACTGCAACATCCGTTCTAGTGTCATCGGTGACTAAATAGCCTTCTAGGTATAACCAATCTGAATTAGCAAGAGTCGATTCGTCTACCTCCCTGGAGGTTAAATCTAGATTTGCACCTAAAAAGGTATTCATCGTGCGCTCAGCATCGTCGGTCACCATAACTAGGCACTTACCGGTAGTGCCCAAACTCGCTTCTGCTTTGTGAAAATCAACGCCTGTTGCTTGTAAATCATCAACAAAAAATTTTCCATCATCATCATCAGCCACTTTACCGGAATAAAATGTTTTGGAGCCAAAGCAGCTTGCAGCAACAATACTGTTACACGCCGAGCCACCGCAACTTCGCTTAACATGAAATGAATGAGAGTTCAAAGCACCTAACAAATGAAATTGCCTTTTTTCATCGACTAAGGTCATTAGGCCTTTGTCGATTTTATGAGCACTTAAAAACACATCAGTCACCACAACTTCGGTATCTACAAGAGCGGCACCTATGCCATAAATTTGGTATTTTTTCATTTGATAACTCTAGAACTAGATTACCAACCGACTTTATCAAGTGGCAATGGCAAGGTTAAATTAATTATGTGTCGGGCTTAAATTGTACGATCTTTTAAATGCTTTTTTTAGCACTTTTGAGCTTTCTTAGGCCGTGGAACGCTTTCTATAATTACATTAAAGACTAAAGAGCCTAACACTCAGAAAATCAAACTATTTAAAGAGATGCAAACCAATCATTTTTTTGACTCAACTCCATCAAATATTTCTTCGTTGGCGCATCCCACATACCTAAAACCAGGTTAGAACCCAAAAAGCCTTGATTATTGCCACGGTCAAAGGTTGAAGCATCAGTTAATAGGGCATTTAAATCATCTATTTTCAACAATGCATCCAGTGCATGTGTTAGGCAACGCTTAACTTTACAGCGCCATCTGCCTCAACCAAAACGTTAAACCCTGTTCATTCGGTAGTGACTGAGAGCGCTGGTTGTATTATTGAATTACAGAATCCCGCTTAAGCTGCTCTATTTCTTGAATTATTCTTTCATGTTCGGCAATCTTACGCTTTAGAAAGTTTGCCGTTAAACTAGCTTTTTCTTCTATGCCTCTGGGCGTTAGGAGGTATAAATAATTGAGTTTATCTGTATTACGTTTAAAGTTACCTGCCTTTACAAAGCCCTTTTCTATTAACGCTCTTAGGCAGTAATTTACTTTGCCTACACTTACGCCTAACTCTTGGGCCAATTCACGCTGTGAGGCTTCAGGGTTAATTTGTATATGGTTAAGTATTGCTAGGTGCGTTTCTGTGGGCATAATCCAAATTTTCGGTTTGCAGACACGCTACCGCCCTACCCGGTAGCTTATGGTATTTGCGGTGAAGCTTGACGATTGCGTTCAACAGTTGAACACTTGTGTCATATTAGCACACAATCCACCGTGGATCAGGTTATCCAGATTAGTTATGCGAGCTTTTTGATTTGGGTGTTGGCTAATGATGCAGGCGTTCGTTGATTTAACAAATTGATTAATATAATGGACCGTTGCATGCCATCAGTATGACTAAATACCGCTTTTAGGCCTTTAAAAGGACCATGAAGAATGTTGATATTATCACCGCGCTGGGGCAAGTCCTTGGATATAAAGCCCATTGAATCGCCTTGTTCGCGGTATTTTATTTGTTCAATAAGGGTTTCTGGTACTTTCATTGGCTCTGCACCAAAACCAACTATTTTACTTACCCCCCGGCTAGAGCGAATACTGGTGTAGGTTAGGCCGTTTTGTTCTGGCTGCACGTTAATAAATAAATAGCCTGGAAAC
>Ga0209482_1000278_pt1 | contig 46510 bp, 40 predicted proteins | sample CoawatmetaG10DNA_FD_187512 | JGI IMG/M metagenome (GOLD analysis project Ga0209482, IMG submission 187512) | Marine microbial communities from the West Antarctic Peninsula - Coastal water metaG104-DNA (SPAdes) (version 2) | ecosystem: Environmental > Aquatic > Marine > Coastal ...
ATTGGTTTGAATAAATTCACCAGGGCCATCAATCGATCTATCTACATGTGACTCAGCAGCCAGATGCATCACAATGTCTGGTTGGTGATCATTAAGCACTCGTTTGATCTCATTCGCATCACAAATGTCCACTTGCTCGAATGTGTATCTTGCATCGCTTTGAATTGAGGTTAAAGATTCTAAGTTGCCTGCATAGGTTAGGTTATCAACATTAACAACACTATGGTTAGTGTTGTTAATAATATGACGAATAACAGCAGACCCAATGAAGCCTGCACCACCAGTGATGAGTAGTTTTTTTGAGGTCATTGTTGTTTCTTTAGTATTGTCATACAAGTGTTAAGAGAAGATTTCCAATTAGATGTTTTTATGTTAAATACCGTAACTATTTTATCCTTTTTCATTAAGGTGTTTCTCGGCCTTTTGGCAGGCGTTGGATATTGTTGTGATGTAACAGGATTCACTCTACATTCTATCTTTTCTATTTTAAAGATTTCTTTAGCAAACTCATACCAACTTATCTCACCCTCATTTGAGTAATTATAAATCTGCGTTGTTTGACCTTCATCTCTAAATTTTTTATGCCTTATAATTTCTAATATTGCATCTGCTAAATCAGTCGCATAAGTAGGTGAGCCCATTTGATCATTTACCACGCTTAACTCATCTCGGTCTCTACCTAGTCTTAGCATAGTGCTAACAAAGTTATTGCCGTAATCAGAATATACCCAACTAGTTCTAATGATGATAGCATTGATTGGCATTAATGCTTGCAGTGCTTTTTCTCCAGAGAGCTTGGTTCTGCCATAGACGTTGATTGGATTGGGCGTATCTGTTTCTATGTATGGCTTGTCACTTTCCCCGTCAAAGACATAGTCCGTAGAGATGTGTATTAGCCTTGCCCGCTGATTGCTCGCAATGCTTGCTAGCTGTTTTACGGCTAGATGGTTAATCTGGTTTGCTAACTCATCTTCTTGCTCTGCTTTATCGACTTGCGTGTAGGCTGCGCAGTTAATGATAATATCAAACTTATTATTTTTAAAGTATTGACTGATACTGCTCTCACTACTCAAGTCTAGCTCTTCTCTAGCAACAAAGGTAAAATCATTAGGGTTTTGATTTTTGCCTATTTTGGTATCAGTATTAACTGTCTTCTGAATAGATCTGCCTAATTGGCCATTCTTGCCAGTAACGAGTATTCTCATGGCTATCAGCTACTCAAATAAATCTTTGGCATTGGCTAAAGATGGGTGGGCCCTGTCTTTGTCTGAGAGTTGTAACTCTTCTGCTAATAATTGCCAATCAATTTTAAGCTCTTTATCATCAAAAGTAATACCTCGATCATGCTCAGGTGCGAAGTAATTATCGACCTTATAAGCAAAGGTAGCGCTATTACTTAATACAACAAAGCCGTGGGCAAAGCCGTGCGGTACAAAGAGCTGATGCTTGTTCTGTGCGGTTAGCTCTAAAGACACATGCTGGCCAAAGGTGGGGCTAGACTTGCGTATATCAACAGCTACATCTAGAACATTACCTTCAATCACTCTTACGAGTTTAGCCTGAGTATAGGGTGGCAATTGATAATGCAGCCCCCGAAGCACGCCTTTGATCGATTTGGATTCATTGTCCTGTACAAAGTTAACCTTGTATCCGATAGCCTCTTCAAGTAGATCTTGCCTGAAGGTTTCTATAAAGTAGCCCCTGTCATCACCATGAATAGTGGGCTCAATGAGTATTACATCTTTAATTGACTGAGGGGTGAGCTTCAATTGACTTCCTCTGCACGTCTAAGCAAGTATTGACCGTATTGATTATTAGCTAAGGGCTTTGCTAGCTCTATGAGCTCTTCTTTATTAATATAGCCATTCTCAAAGGCAATCTCTTCGATACAGGCTACTTTTAAGCCCTGTCTTCTCTCGATGGTTTCAATAAAGGTTGAGGCCTCTAATAGGCTCTCATGGGTGCCTGTATCAAGCCAGGCATAGCCCCTACCCAAAAGCTCAACACTTAGGCGCTCTTCATTCAGATACATTTGATTAAGCGTGGTAATCTCTAACTCGCCTCTAGCAGAGGGTACAACTTCACAAGCCTTCTTAACGACATCATTAGGATAAAAGTAAAGGCCGGTTACTGCGTAGTTACTTTTAGGAGTTTTTGGTTTCTCTTCAATGCTAAGCGCTTTGCCGGCGGTATCAAAATTAACCACCCCATAGCGCTCAGGATCTCTCACGTGATAACCGAACACGGTTGCCATGTTTTTATCTTTAGCATTTGATACAGCGTTAGCCAACATATCAGTCAAGCCATGGCCGTAATAGATATTATCGCCTAGAATCAAACAGGCGTCGTCATCACCAATAAAATCCTTGCCCAAGATAAGGGCTTGAGCCAAGCCGTCAGGAGAGGGCTGCACGATGTATTCAAACCTCATGCCAATATCAGAACCATCACCAAGGAGTTGCTCAAACCTTGGTAGGTCTTCAGGGGTGGAGATAATAAGCACCTCTTGAATACCAGAGAGCATCAATACCGATAATGGGTAATAAATCATCGGCTTGTCATAGATTGGCATGAGTTGTTTTGATACGCCTTTAGTCAAAGGATAAAGGCGCGTACCTGAGCCGCCAGCCAGGATAATTCCTTTCATTTTAGTTTTTTTAGTTTTACTCATCAGATGTCCAGTAGTCTTTAATCCATGGAGATGGCTGAATGTGGCGATACCATTTACCGCTCCGACCTATAATTGCCTCAGGCGGATTGGGCAGGCCATGAAACAATATAACCCGAGCCCCCTTGGGCACTGAGGGTGCTTCGAACCAGGATTTAATCCAGGATGGGCAGCATTGATACTTAAAGCTTGGGACCCATTCATCTGGCCAATATTCTAGCTTACCAAGTTTATCAATTTCGCGTGATAAATAGGCCTGCTCGTGGCGCACCTCATTTTTTACTTGTTCAGAGTTCTTCTCAAAGTGCTCAAGTATTTGCGAGTATTTTCCAATCTCGAATCGAAATACTGAGGAGTTTCCCTCTCTCTTCTTTGGGCTTTTTTTATCGTGTGCAATTAAAAAATCACCAGGATGACTAAAAAAAACTTCTAGGCTACCTACAATTACTACGTCCAAGTCAAGGAACAGCGATGTCCCAGAGAGGCCACCAAAGTTTTTTTTAAATATAGTGAGCTTCCTCCAGCCTCGCTCAGGCGATCCAGTTGGAAGTTTTAGTTCTGGGAGTTCTTGTATCTCTACTTCGGACCTTATGCCTTTACTATTTTCAGTGAAGCATACAAATCTGAACTTGGTATCCATATTTCGATATACCATTGCATAGAGCCGGTTTACATAGTCTACTGGGAACTTGTCTCCCCATTTCATACAAATAATATTCATAGCTTTATTGGAATTAAAGGCCACACATTAAAAAATATTAATATTACAACTTTAAAGCAAAATAAAGAGCAAATATTTTTATTAAAGTTGATATTTATATTCATCTTAATGTATAAATAATTATATTTTAACTACAGTGCTTAGGTCTTTTATTGATTCCAAAAAAAATTTAGCTTTAGAACAATCTTCATTGATCTTATGACCGCTTCTAACTAGAACAGTGTTAAAGATATTTGATGCATTTGCAGCCAAAATATCTTCTTCTTTGTCTCCAACCATCCATGATTTTTTCATATCAATATTAAATTTATTCTTTGCATTTATAAACATTCCTGGCTTAGGCTTTCTGCAGAAACATAAGTCACTTGGAAGATGAGGACAATGCATGACATCCAATATGTTGATACCTTTATTCCTGAACTGATTTAACATCCATGACGTAATTTTTTGAAAATCATTTTCAGTGTAGTACCCTCTTCCAATACCAGATTGGTTGGTAACTATTATTATTTGATAATCTAAGTCTTGTAAGTAGTTACAGGATTCAAAGACTCCTTGAATAAATTCAAAATCAGAAATCTTGTTTAAGTAGTTTTTTTCTATATTAACCACACCATCACGATCAAGAAAAATAGTTTTTATAGTCATAAATTACAAGTCAGTATAATGTAATAATTATTAAAGATATGATTCATAATCCTTTAAATCTAAAAAAATTAACTCAGAAAAAATTAATAATTTTTTAATTAATTGGTAGAGAAGGCTTGGTCAATTAAATTACAAAGTGTGTGCCCAATGAAGAGGTGCATTTCTTGAATCCTGGCAGTTTCAAATGAAGGTACTACTAGATTAACAACACATAAACTAGTAAATTCGCCACCATCTTTTCCACTAAAACCAATAGTTTTACAGCCAATTTCATTAGCCAAGTTGATTGCATTTACTATATTTTTACTATTACCACCAGTACTAATACCTATTAAAACATCACCTTCATTAGCTAAGGCCTCAACCTGTCTTTTAAAGATTTGTGAATAGCCAAAGTCGTTACCAATAGCTGTAAGAATTGAAGTGTCAGTAGTTAGGGCGATTGCTGCTAATCCCTTTCTTTCTTCTTTATATCTTCCAACAATTTCCGCAGCTAGGTGTTGAGCATCAGCTGCACTTCCCCCATTGCCAATAAACAATATTTTGTTTCCACTCTTTAAGCAATTAATACAAATTTTTGAAGCAGAGTCAATAGAATTGGTGAGAATCTCTTTGGTTGCTTTAGCAATTTTAATATGATCATTAAATTCAGATTCAATAATTGAGTTCATAGTTAATTTCCATTCTTTAATTTTTAAAAAAGTCTTAGTTAAGAGTTATTTCGATTTTTTAATACTATTGATTATTGCAATAAAAAATTGTATTTTAATTATATAGGCCAATATTAATCATCATAAAGCTTAATTCAAGTAAATAATTAAAAAATATATAGGATAATGATCTCTTATATTGCCTTGATTTCCTTAACTATTCATAATATTAAAGTTCAAAGTGAATTTTATTTAGGTAAAGATGAAAGTAAGGGCTTTAAAGATATTTTTTGTTGTACTAAGTTATTAATTCAGAACTATAGTTATGAATTATTATTTGCTATTGTTTATTCAAATTGCTCATTAATGGAATTAAGCCTATACATTTTAATATATTTACTTGCAACTACTTTTGCATTAGCTCCACAGATTATTAATGAAAGAAATACCTTTATTTTATGGCTTAGCATAGCAATAGCCCTTAGTATTTCTATCCGTCTACCTTTATTAATAGGTGGGGAATTAAACTTAGACATTGGCGCATATATAAACAAAATTGAGTCCCCGCTCTCTGACCAAGGTTTTTTAGGTGGGACTTATATCTTAAGGGAGTTTGTTTTCTTTTATTCAATGCGCGCTCTTAAAATTATTTTAAATAATAATTTTTTGGTATTTATTGTTTTCGATACCATAATATTTTTATTGCTTTATAAAGGGATGACATTGATTAGAAAAGGTTTTTTTCCTGTCCTCCAAATATCTAATACTAAATATCTTTTCTTTGCAGTGTTAGTTTTTTTCCCTGTCATAATTGGCATGCACTCACTTTATCGACAATTATTTTCCATAATATTGCTAATTCTTGCAATAGGACTTACAATAAATAATAAAAAAATCAAAGGCTTTTTTATTTTTTTGTTATCAATATTTAGTCATAATTCTTCTATCATTTTTATAACTTTAATTTGGGCATTAAATGGTAAATTATCTTATAAGTATCTAGCTTTTGCCGCACTTATAATTTCACCTTTTGCTATTGCTTTTGTTTTGAACTCATCTAACCCATATCTTCTAAGGGTAGGAGCACAGCTTGAAATTGGAAGAGTTATTGAGTATATTTATTTATTTATTTTTTGCACAACTACTCTGATTATTATGACATTAGAGGGATTGAAAAGAAGAAAAAATGAAAAATTTGGTATCTTCATTCTAACTTTAACATTACTGACAATAATCTACTTAATTGCAGTTTATTCATTGAGCAGTCTTTCTAGCCAGCGAATTGCATTTACAGTTTTTTTAATTGTATTTTTAATGATAGGGTATTATCTTGAGGAGTCGTTTAAGCATAAAGTAATAATGAGATTAATATATCTGAATATTTCATTATTACCATTGTTGTACATCTATTAGTTCTCATTAATCCTGTATTTATAAAAATAACATTACATAACTCATCATCATAGTGATAAAAAAATATAATTATTTAGGAAAAGTGCTATTTCTACTAGGCAACGAGCTCCATAAAATTCCCTGGTTGATACTGGTTTTTTTTCTGTCCTCTATTTTGGATGTTGTAGGCCTTAGCTTAATTGGGCCTTACATTGCTTTAGTTGTTGATAGTAACGCCTTATATGGAAATCTTGGAGCTGTTGTAGATTATTTAGGTTTGCCAACAGAAAGAAGGTCTTTATTGCTAAACATCAGTTTTGCTATTTTATTTGTTTTTCTGGTTAAAACTATCTTTGTGATTTGGATAAATAAAGTGATTTTTCAGTTTAGTGAAAATCAGCAGATGCGTCTAAGATCTTTTTTAATGCAGTCTTACCAGTCTTTGCCATATGTAGATTATATCCGTAGAAATAGTTCTGAGTATATCTATAGTATTCAGCAACTAACAAGTCTTTATTCAGGGCAAGTTGTGTTACCGATTCTAAAGTCAATAAGTGATGGTATTGTGGCATTTTTCATAATTGTATTTCTTGCCTGGCAAAATATATATGTATTATCATTATTATTAGTGCTTTTTGGAGCTTCAATTTTTGGATATGATAGGATTTTTCGAGACAATATAAAAAGTTATGGAGAAAAAATTAATACTGCATCTGAAAAAACTATTAAAGGTATAAACGAGGGAATTGCTGGATTAAAAGAGATAAGAATTTTAGGTAAAGAAAGTTACTTTTATAATGAAGTAAATAAAAACGCAAAAGTACAAGCATTTTTTGGTATAAAAATGCTATTTTTCTCGTCAATTCCAAGATACTTACTCGAGCTACTAATGATTAGCTTTGTTGTATTTATAGTTATAGGCACATTAATTGTTGATGGTAATTTTGATAACTTGATTCCAACATTAGGTATTTTTGGTGTTGCTGCGTTGAGGCTTCTGCCCGTCGCTAATAGTTTTTCGAGTACTTTAATGAAAATTCGTTACAGTAAAGATGCTGTAAATAAATTATATGATGATCTCAAGAGTTTTTCTGATACAACTCATTCAGATTTACTTCCATCACGTAAACAAAAGAACTTATTTCAAACTATCTCGTTAAATTCAATAAGTTACTCTTATCCTGATTCAAAAATCAAAGCAATTAATGATATTTCATTAGAAATAAAATCAGGTGATTCAATAGGTATTATTGGAGCTTCTGGATGTGGGAAGACTACCTTAGTAGACATAATTCTTGGTTTGCTTCAGCCACAGAATGGAAGTCTTTCATATAATAATCAAAATTATAATAAATCTATAACTGAATGGCGTTCTCAAGTTGCCTATCTACCTCAACAAATATTCTTAATTGATAGTTCATTGCGACAAAATATAGCTCTTGGCGTTGCAAATGATGATGTAGATGAAGAAAAAATTCACAAAGCATTGGCGCAAGCTAAATTAGTTGACTTAGTTAACCAACTTCCAAATGGTGTTGATACTTTAATAGGAGAAAAAGGAGTCCGCTTATCTGGAGGGCAGCGTCAGCGAGTGGCTTTAGCCAGGGCCTTCTACCATGAAAGAAGTATTTTAGTAATGGATGAAGCAACTAGTGCGCTTGATAGTGAGACTGAACAAGAGGTTGTAGATGAAATAAGACATTTAAAAGGCAGTAAAACATTGATTGTAATAGCTCATAGATTAACAACATTAAAATACTGTGACAAGATATATGAGTTGAAAATGGGTGAAATTGTTAATATTGGGACTTATAAAGAGCTATTAACTGAAAATTGAAGTTGGAAGTAAGCTATTTATTTATAAATTAATGTTAAGGTTTAAAGCTTTGATGTATTTAAAGTTTTTGTTTTTAATTTAAGTTATTTTGTTTAGAAAAGATGATTATCATTTTTGTATGAAGGGGAAAATTATTAATATGAATATTTCTATCGATAAAATTGATGCTATTATTCTCGATTGTGATGGTGTGCTTACAAATAACTTAGTATATTTAGATCAAAATGGGAAAGAAACTGTAAGCTTTAGTCGCGCTGATGGCTTGGCGTTTGATGCATTAAGAAAACTTGGGAAGTTAACATATATTCTTTCTACAGAGTTAAATCCAGTGGTTTCAGCTCGGGCACAAAAACTTAAAATTACTGCATTACAAGGTGTTACTAATAAAGTTAGCTCACTTAAGGAGCTTGCATTCAAAGATAAGTTTGATTTACAAAATACTCTCTATGTTGGTAATGATCTTAATGACTACCATGTAATGAAATTATGTGGTTTTGCTTTATGTCCTTCTGATGCGCATCAAGATATCAAAGATATATCAAGCATTATTTTGAAAAAGAAAGGTGGAGAAGGAGTAGTACGAGAAGTACTCGAGGATATTTTTGAGATTGATATCCTTCAAATTCTATTCTGATAGGCTGGTGTTAATATGAAATTATTTATTGTAGGTGGTGCGGGTTATATAGGATCTCATATGGTCAAAATGGCTGAAAAAAATGGACATAATGTTATCACTCTTGACAATCTATCAACTGGCCATAAAAATGCTGTAATAGCTGGTAAATTTGAGTTTTGTGATATTTTAGATGAAAAAAAATTGAATGCGCTATTTTCTCATCATAAGCCAGATGCAGTTATACATATGGGAGCATTTTCTATTGTTGATGAATCAGTTAAAGATCCATTTAAGTATTATCAAAATAATGTTTCAGGTAGTTTAAATTTATTTAAGGCAATGATCGATAATAATTGTAAAAAATTAATCTTCAGTTCAACTGCAGCAATATTTGGTGAGCCATTGTATTTACCAATTGATGAGCAGCATAAAAAAGAACCAATTAACCCATATGGTAAGTCAAAGTTAATGATTGAAGATATATTAAAAGATTTTGATAAAGCATATGGTTTAAAATATATTTCATTCAGATACTTTAATGCTGCAGGTCATGATCCTGATGGAGAGTTAAGCGAAAGGCATGAGCCAGAAACTCATTTATTACCAATAATTATCCAAGCAGTAAATGCCCAAAGAGATCATGTAAGGATTTTTGGCACAGACTATGATACTAATGATGGAACTTGCATCAGAGATTATATTCATGTGAATGATATTGCATTATCTCATTTAAAGGGTCTAAAATACCTTCAAAAAGATTTTCCAAGTTTAGAGTTAAATCTTGGTAATGGTAATGGTTTTAGTGTTAAAGAAATTATTAAAACTGTAAAAGAAATGACAAATAAAGATTTTAATGTTATTGAAGAGGGTAGGAGAGATGGGGACCCAAAAATCCTTTTAGCAAGTGGTGAAAAAGCAAAAAATAAGCTTGATTTCACACCAAGTTTTTCAGATCTCAAGAGTATTATTAAAACGTTAATCTAAAAATAGACATAGGAGATAAAAATATGCCAGTATTTATAATTGGTGAAATTGGTATTAATCATAATGGTGATCTGGCGATTTGTAAGGAATTAATCGATGCTGCTGTAGATGCTGGCTGTGACGCTGTGAAATTTCAAAAAAGAGATATTAGTCAAGTTTATACGCAAGAGTTTCTTGACTCACCAAGAGAAAGTCCTTGGGGTAGCACTCAACATCATCAAAAGTCTGGCTTAGAGTTCAGTTCAGAAGATTATCATGAGATTGATATTTATTGCAAATCTCTAGATATAGAGTGGTTTGCTTCTGCTTGGGATTTAAATAGCCAAATCTTTTTATCCAAATTTAATTGCAAATACAACAAAGTTGCTTCAGCAATGATAGTTTATCAGGACCTCTTAAAGGTTATTGCAAGCGAAGGAAAGCATACTTTTATATCAACTGGCATGTCAACATATGAAGACATTTTTAAGGCAGTTGAGATTTTTAAAAATGCAAATTGTCCTTTTGAGCTTATGCATACAATTTCTACTTACCCAATGGATGATAAAAATGCAAACCTTAACCTTATTAAAACACTTAGAGAAAAATATAGTTGTAATGTTGGTTATAGTGGACATGAAGTAGGGTTAGCAATTTCTTATGCCGCTGTTGCGCTAGGAATTTCATCTTTAGAAAGGCATATAACTCTTAATCGAGCAATGTATGGTTCTGATCAGTCAGCCTCAATAGAGCCTGCTGGATTGAAACATTTAGTTGGTGCAGTTCGTAAGATTGAACAAGCAATGGGTAATGGTGAGAAGACAATATTAGATGCAGAATTACCTATTGCCAAAAATTTACGACAACATTTAAATCTTTCATATTAATTATATGAATGAATCAATAGAAAAGAAAAATGATTTCCCACTATTAACAGTTGTTGTTCCTTGCTTTAATGAAGAGGAGGTAATTAATCAATTTCATTTAAGGTTATTATCCTCAATTGAAAAGCTTGGAAGTAATTATGAAGTTATTTATGTTTCTGATGGAAGTACAGATAAAACAAATGAATTAATAGCCAATATAGTTAGTAATTGTAAAAATAATCAAATAAAGTTTATAAGCTTTTCTCGCAATTTTGGCCATCAAATTGCAGTATCTGCTGGAATAGATTATGCAAGTGGTAGGGCAGTTGTATTAATAGATGCTGATTTGCAAGATCCCCCTGAACTAATCCATGAAATGATACAAAAATGGAAAGAGGGCTATCATGTTGTATACTGCCAAAGAGAGAAGAGAGAAGGGGAGTCATTATTTAAAATTATTTCTTCTAGTTTGTTTTATAAAGTTTTGGCAATTCTGTCTGATGTGAAAATTCCTATTGATACAGGAGACTTTAGGTTAATGGATAGAAGGGTTGTTGATGAATTGAAAAATATGCCAGAAAAAGACCGTTTTATTCGAGGGATGGTTTCATGGGTTGGATTTAAGCAGTTTGCATTAAAATATAAAAGAGATGAGAGGTATGCTGGAGTATCAAAATATCCGTTCTGGAAAATGGTTAGATTTGCAATCGATGGGATACTTTCGTTTTCAAATAAGCCCTTAAAGTTCGCAACATTTATAGGGTTTTTAAGTTCATTTCTTTCATTGATTGGAATTACTTATGCGATAGTGATGTGGATTACCGGTGAGCCAGTTTTAGGTTGGACTCTAATGTTTATAACATTGTTATTTTTTGGAGGAGTTCAATTAATTACTTTAGGCATAATTGGAGAGTATATTGGCAGATCTTATGTTGAATCTAAAAGACGTCCTCTATATATAATTGGAAAAAAGCTTGGTTTTAAATGAAAAGTGACAACCATGTTGTTATTATAGGTTCTGGTTACACTGGTTTAAGTGCAGCACTTGAACTCTCAAAGCATAATATAAAAGTTACTATAATCGAGAAAGAAATCGAGATAGGTGGCTTGGCAAGGTCTTTTGAAATAGCCTCCAATGTTCAGCTTGAACGATTCTATCATCACTGGTTTACAAATGATGAATACATTATGAATCTTATAAGCGAGCTCGATTTATCTAAAAATGTAATATGGAATGAAACAAGCACAGGAATGTATTTTTCAAATAATTTTTATAAACTTAGCTCACCAGTTGATTTATTAAAATTTTCTGCCCTTAGTTTTGTAAATAGAATTAGGCTTGGATTCCTTACGATTAGGGCTCGATATATCAGAAATTGGAAAAAACTAGAGAAATATACTGCCGAAAATTGGTTAAAAAAAATTGCGGGCCAAGAGGTTTATGAAGTAGTTTGGGAGCCCTTATTAAAAGGTAAGTTTGGAGAATATAAAGATCAAGTTTCAGCAGTATGGATATGGAATAAACTTAAGTTAAGGGGTGGCAGTAGAGATAAAAAAGGTGGAGAAACCTTAGCATACTATAAAGGAGGCTTCGCAGCCTTAACCATGGAGATAAAGAAGACCCTCGAGTCTCGTGGTATTTTAATAATTAAACAAAAAGAGGTAATTGAGTTAACCCATAATTATAATATGATTACAGGCGTCATCCTCAAAGGAGGGCAGGTTATCAATTGTAATTCAGTCATTAGTACAATTGCCTTACCCTTGCTTTCTAATATTTTTAAGAAAAGTCATTTTGTTGCTAATAATGCTATTAAAAAATATGAAGATCAAATATCTAGTATTAACTATATAGGCAATGTTTGCTTAGTCTTTGTGATGAATAAATCTTTGTCTGATACTTATTGGACAAATGTAAATGATCCTGACTTCCCTTTTGTCGCAGTTATCGAACATACTAATTTTGAACCTTCAAAAACATATCAAGGAAAACACATAGTTTATTTATCAAAATACCTACCTACTTCAGATAAGCTTTTTTCTATGAATAAGAAGGAATTATTCAGTTACAGCATTCCTTATATAAAAAAAATGTTTCCTGATTTTGATGAAAACATAATTGAAGATGTGTATCTATGGAAAGAGCCTTATAGCCAACCTATAGTCACAAAAAATTATAGTTCAAAAATTCCCTCAATGAAATCACCAATAAAAAATTTGTTTGTATCATGTATGGCTCAAATCTACCCAGAAGATAGAGGCACTAATTACGCTGTAAAATATGGTAAAAAAGTTGCTAAGATCATTTTAAAAGATATTAACTAAGGTGCAATTTTTATTATATTCACTTTTAGGATCTCTAGGAATGATGCTAGATTTGGTAATATTTTATTCTCTTGTTGAATTTGGATTAGCATATCAAATTGCTAATTTCATAGGCTATGCATCTGGAACCTTATTGAGTTTTGGGCTTCAAAGAAAGTTCACTTTTCGTATTAAAGACAGAACGATTTTTAGGTTAATTTTATTTTTTATTATTGCAGGAATTGGGTATCTTTTTTCTGCACTACTCCTTTGGGTGTTTGTTGAGTTGAATTCTTTCGATATAAATTTTTCAAAGATATTAACTTTACCAATTGTAGTTTTTTTGCAATATTTTTTGAATCGAAGTATCTCTTTTAGTAACAGATTTTTTTAATATACTAATTAATGTTTCAACTCACTAAATCTAAATATGCTTAAGTTCACTAAATTGAAGATTGATAAAGATCGCAATGATTATTACTAATAATAATTTTAAAATTGTATTCAATGGGCTTGCAATTTTTTTTATTGCTTTTTCTATTAGAACATGTATTGCATATTTAACTTATGGAGGAGGTGATGCAACAAATGGGGCATCATTTATTGATTTTTATAATAATGGATATGATATATACTCAAATATTTCTCCGTGGCCATATTTACCTTTCTCAAATTCTTTACTCTGGGCCTGGGATTCAATCAGTAATTTATTAGGAATAAGTGTTAATCTATCATATAGATTGTTTAGCTCTTTTTTTGATTCAAGTATTGCAGTTTTAATTTTCTATTATTTACACATAAGCAATAGAACGTCATCAGTGAAGCTTTCATTAATATATGCTTTAAATCCAATTACAATTATTATTTCTGCAACACTTGGATTTACTGATAGTTTTGCTTTAATTTTTCTAATAATAATAATTATTGCATCAGATTTAAAGGATATTAAATATAAAGATTTGATGATTGGTTTTTTTCTTGCAGCATCTATTGCCTGTAAGCCTATTGCGGTAATTTTTGTCCCTTATTTTTTTTATAGATCATTTAATAAGGTTCTTTTTTTTATATCTTTGATAGTGTCATTGATATTACTTAACTCATATTATTTGTTCGGAGCATCTTTATCAAATAATATTGAAGTGGTGAGCTTAGTTTTAGAAAAGTTAGCACTGGGTCATCAGGCTGGTAAGCTTGGAGTTGGAACATTGACTGAAATGACTGGTATGGGCTTAACAAAAGTATTCACCATTCTTGGATTACCCATACTGGCAGTTGTTTATATCTTAAAGATTAATTCAAGGGCCGCAGACTTTATTTTAATTATTTTTACCATATTGTTATTGTTTAGGTACAACTTTCATCCTCAGTATATGGCATGGCTAGTCCCATTTATAATAATTGCTAATAGAGATTTCTTTACATATATTGCTATTGGAGGACTCTCACTTGTCGTGATTATTTTTGACTGGAATGACAGCGCTGGTGCATTTTCTTTATTAAATGCTTTTAAGATAGATAGAGTAAATTTTGAGTCACAATTGCTAGATATCTATCAGTATTTAGCTAGCCCAATATTCTTAGGTGTGTTTTTTTTATTGAGCATTTTAATGATTCATAAAAGAGAGTTCTATATTAGTTTATTTGTCGATATCAAAATGAACTTTTTATTACTTCCAAGAATTTCATTAGTAAATTTTTCTTTGATTTTAATAGCTTCATTTTTAATGGGATTTTTATTTTTATTATTGGTATCAATTGAAGGTACTCCGAGGATTGGCGGTTTTTTAAGGGCTATATTTTTGATATTTCTCCCCTCATCCATTATGTTTTATTTATTATTAAAGGCAGATATTAAATATAGGTATACGACATTAATAATAATGTTAATAGCATTTATTGCCTCCTTATCCTTATCCTATTATTTATTAATCCAGGGCTATAAAAGGCCATACAATGGAGCGTTTGCCTATGTAATTATTATACTTCCTATTACAATGTTTATATTGTTTTCAAAATCTGGAATTTTTCATAAGATGGTTGTCCGTAAAGAATATAAAGAAGAGCTTATGGGAGGTTTTTCTTTTAAAGTAATTTTTGTTTTAATGTCTTTAATCCTGGCATCATTATTGATATTTTCATGGAATAATCTCTACTATGCAGCTAGTAATCAGTTTATTTTTGATGTAAGTGATGAGAAAACACCTGTTAGAAAAGTTTATGAAGAAATTCAAGTAAATTCTCCTAAATCTCCGTTTAAATATGGAACTAATTATATTTATCAATCAACAATAAATATTGATGAATATTTTGAGTTAGCCCTTATAAAGAGCATTTCCATGGAGCTAGTATCTGATGGTTATTTTATGCTAAAAATCAATGGTTTTAATGTCAGTAAAGACTATGGTTCTTTTTATTACATGCGGCACTCTTCAAAGAGCAAGTATTATAACTATGGTATTAGAAGAATTGATTTAACTAAATATATTCAAAAAGGTATTAATGAAATTGTAATTATCAATAATATTAGTAGTCCGGTTAGCCCTGTAGGAATTCTCCCAACCTTGATTGTCAAATATCATGATAATATGGACTTAAAGGTTGATTTAACTTCAATAAATTGGAGTTTACATACTGGTGAGGTTAAAGAAGGTGGTGATATAAAAACTTTTTCAAGACTAGGCACTCAAAAATTATCAAGGACAGATATAAGTGATAGTAAATATGAACTAGATATTTTAAATTTACCTGACTTTGTTCAAGTTACCAATACTTTTATTGCGCCAAAGTATCTATCTAGTTCAAAAAAATCTATATTTGCGCCAGTTGATATATTTTTATTTGTATACTTCTTTCTTATGGCTATCATTACGATTTTAGTACTTAAACTTAAGACTGAAAATAAAATTAACTAATAAAATTATGAATAGAGTTTTAGCAATTTTGCCTTTAAGATCTGGCAGCAAGAGGATTAAAGATAAAAATATAAGAGTTGTTGGGTATTACCCATTGTTTTATCACATAATTAAAACATGCTTATTAGTCCCCGAAATAGAGAAGATTATTGTTTCAACAGATAGTTTAGAATACAAGAGACTTGTTGAGAGCTATTTTGGAAATGAGGCCCGAGTAAAAGTTAGTATTAGACCTCAAAATATTTCTAGTGATAATACAAAAACTGAGGATGTTATCCAGCAAATATTAAATAAAAAGAAATATTTTAATAATTATAAATATGTGGCCTTAGTCCAGGCAACTACTCCGTTAACTAGACCTGAAGACATAAAAACTGCTATATCAGAGATTGTAAATAATGATTACAATAGTGTTTTTTCTGTTGCAAAAAGTGATCGATTTTATTTAAATGATATGAGTCAATTATTAGTGAGGCCAATGACTCAAAATAAACTTCCTGAACTTTATGAAACTGGATGTTTTTGGCTGATAAATATTAAAGCTTTTATAGAAACTAATAATAGAATAATTAAGCCTTATTCTTATGTAACAGTTGATGAAAAATTTGCACTTGATATTGATGATCAAAATGATATGATATTAGCAGATAAAATCCTGTCTGAAAAAGTTCGCTCACTAGAAAGAAAGTATTTTCAATCTAGAGATATGAATAAAACAAACATTAATGAATACTTTGATGAACATAAAGATCCTGATGGTAATATTAGAAATATTTTATTTGAAAAAGAATCACGTATTGAGTTTGCAAAAGACGAAATTAACTTTATTAATACTCAGTTAAAAGATGATGAGAGTGAACATCGGTCTAAATTACTGTCAATTGGATTAGGTGGGGGCTATGCTGAAGAGCTTATTTCAAGTCGATTCATTAAGTATGCTATCGAGCCTGACACAGCTGCTTCAGCTATTGCTTCAGAAAAAGTAGATTTTATATATAATGATAGTTTTGAAAATGTAGAATTTGATAGTGAGTTTTTTGATGTCATATTTGCACATCATGTTATTGAGCATATAAAGAATCCGATTCTCTTTATTAAAAAAATAAGTAAGATTTTAAAAATTGGTGGTAAATTAGTTATTGGTACTCCTAACTTTGATTCTGCTGCTGCAAGAAGGTATGGTAAAAATTTTAGATTATTAAATGATCCAACACACATATCACTTTTTTCAGAAGTGGGATTAAGAGAGTTATTAGAAGATTATGGCTTTCTTATTAATTATGTTGATTATCCATATTTTAAAACTAAATTCTTCAATAAAGAAGATTTGCTTAAAATGCTAGATCAAGATGGAGTTTCACCTCCTTTTTATGGCAGTATTATGACTTTTTATGCAACAAAAAAATAATGCTAATTTTTTAGATGGTTTAAAGAAAGCATTTAAAATTACTAAGATATTTTTACATTCTAAGAAAGATTGGGGGATCCCTAAACAATCAAAAATACTTGTCTATGATGCCTCAGGGTCAGATATATTATTTAATTATATTAACAAAGCAAAATCTCAGATTATTTATACTCGTGGTGAGAGATTCAATATTCCTGTAATTTTTTTATCTAAATTTACTTTTAAGTCATACATTGATAAATATATTAAGATTGTCAATCCAGAGTTTGTTATAACTTTTATAGATAATAATGTTTCATTTTATTTACTAAAAAATAAAAATCCCAAGATAACTTTTATTTTTATACAAAATGGGTTACGAGGAGAAAGAGGTGATGTCTTCAGATTAATAGGGAGTGTAAGTCAAAAGATGAAAGTTGACTTCATGCTTACATTTAATAAAAGTATTGGTACCGAATATTTAAAGTATATTTCTGGAAATGTAATTCCAATAGGTAGTTTAAAAAATAATTATTATTCTAAGACCAATCTTCCAAAAAATAAAAGTATTGTATTTATTTCACAATATTCTAATCCTCCAAAAGCTGGCCCAAAGGAACACTTTCAATTTGCAAATAAAATTTCTGTCAGCTGGAATGATGTTTATGAAGCAGAAAGAAGGGTTTTAGTTCACTTAGCCAGATATTGTAAAAATAATAATTTTAAATTAACTATTGTTGGACGTCGTATCCCATCAGATTTAGAATCTAAATTTTACAATGAATGTATTGTAAATTTTAATGAATGGGAGTTCATAGCTTGCAATCCTCATGGAGGTAATTACAGTTTAATTGACGCTTCACGTTGTGTTGTTGGAATTGACTCAACCCTTTTATATGAAGCGTATGCTAAAGAGGCTAGAGTTGCATTTTTTAGCTGTCGAGGTGGTATCATTGGAGATAGAAATATTGGTAAATTTGCCTGGCCTGCAAAATTAGAAGATGTTGGTCCATTTTGGACAAATGAAATTAATATGTTAGAGCTTACTAGAGTAATGGATTATGTAATTAATTCTAGTGATCAAGAATGGAGTGATGATTATTTAAAGTATGCTCCTTACGTGATGGACTATGATCCTGGGAATAAAAAAACCATTACCTTTTTTAAAAAAATCAAATTACCCTTAAATAAAAAATATGTTTAATAATAAATCAATTTTAATCACAGGTGGAACTGGCTCTTTCGGTAAGCATTATATCCATAAGATTTTAAATAAATACAGCCCAAAAAAAATTATTATCTATTCTCGTGATGAGCAGAAACAATTTGAAATGGCTACGCATGAATTTAATAAAGACAAACATAAGGTTGTTAAATATTTTATTGGTGATGTGCGTGATCGAGAGCGATTAACAATGGCAATGAGTGGTGTGGACTATGTTATTCATGCCGCTGCGATGAAGCATGTCCCTGTAGCTGAATACAATCCAATGGAGTGCATTAAGACGAACATTTATGGCGCTGAAAATGTGATTTTTGCTGCTCTTGCTAATGATGTTGAAAAAGTTATTGCGCTATCTACAGATAAAGCAGCAGCTCCTATTAACCTATATGGAGCGACTAAATTAGCATCTGATAAATTATTTGTTGCTGCAAATAATATTACTGGCACTAATAGATCTATATTTTCAGTAGTGCGCTATGGCAATGTTGTTGGCTCTCGTGGTTCGGTTATGCCATTTTTTAGTAAATTAATTAAAAATCACGCGAAATCTTTACCAATTACTGATGTCAGAATGACTAGATTTTGGATTACATTAGACGAAGGTGTTGATTTTGTATTAAAAAATTTCCAACGTATGAAAGGTGGAGAAATATTTATTCCAAAAATTCCTTCAATATACATTCGAGATTTGGCTACAGCAATGGCACCATCTCTAAAGCATGATCTGATCGGAGTTAGGCCGGGTGAAAAAATTCATGAAGTTATGTGCCCTAATGATGATGCGCATTTAACCCTAGAGTTTGATGATCATTTTGTGATTCTTCCTACAATAGTATTTGCAGATCGTAGCTGGGAATTTTCTCCTAATGCAATTGGTGAAATTGGGCTGCCTGTTTCTGATGATTTTGAGTATAGTTCTGGAAAAAATAATCATTTTTTAACAATTGAAGAAATAAGTCAACTTAATCAAAATATCACTGCAGAGTGATTCCATATGGTAAACAATCAATTAATCAAGCAGATATTGATGCTGTAACTGATGTTCTACAATCTGATTTCCTTACTCAAGGCCCCAAAGTGCCTTTATTTGAAAAAAAAGTTTCTGATTACTGCTCTGCTGAATATGGAGTTGCAACTAATAGTGCTACATCCGCTCTTCACGTTGCCTGCTTAGCTCTAGATTTAAAGAAAGGAGATTGGTTGTGGACGAGTCCAAATTCTTTTGTTGCCTCTGCAAATTGTGGCCTATATTGCAATGCAAAAGTTGATTTTGTCGATATTGATTTACAAACTTATAATATGTCTGCTCAAATGTTAGAAGAAAAACTAATTTATGCAAAGAAAAGTAACACACTCCCAAAGGTTTTAATTCCAGTTCACTTTGCTGGACAATCATGTGATATGAAGCGAATTAGCGAACTGAGTCAGGAGTATGGGTTTAAAATTATTGAGGATGCCTCGCATGCTATTGGTGGTAAATATCTAGAAAAGTCTATTGGAGGATGTCAATATTCCGACATTACTATTTTTAGCTTTCACCCTGTTAAAATTATTACAACCTCAGAGGGAGGCTTAGCAACTACAAATTCTAAGAAGCTTGCTGAAAAAATGCAAATTTATCGTAGTCATGGTATCACTCGCAATCCTGAGCTCATGCCAGAAAATATAGTCGGTGATTGGATCTACCAGCAAATTGACCTAGGTTTTAATTATCGTATGACTGAATTGCAAGCAGCCCTTGGAGTAAGTCAAATGAAAAGATTAGATGAATTTGTTGATCGGCGCCATGTTTTAAAGAATCGGTATGACTTACTTCTTACTAATACTTCAATAGTTAAACCTTATCAGCATATAAATAGTTATTCTTCATTTCACCTGTATCCAATCCAAATAGAATTAGATGGTATTTCTAAAAGCCATACTCAGGTGTTTGAAGAACTTAGGCAAAATGGTATTGGTGTAAATGTTCACTACATTCCAATACATACCCATCCATATTATAAAAGCTTTGGGTTTAAATCTGGGGATTTTCCTAATTCGGAGTTGTACTATAGTCAAGCAATAAGTATCCCTCTCCATCATGGGATGACATTCGATCAGCAAGACGAGGTAATTAGTTCTTTAAATGAAGTTCTTCAATGACTATTAGAGCGGGTGCTTTTGATAAAGAGCCTGTAACTAGAGCTCTTAAAAAAAAATTATTTTATCTGGTTTCCTTATTTAGCTAAATTGTTTTAATTAAATCAAATAAAATATAACTAATTCTGGTTATTTTTGTAAATAAAATCTATTGTATGTATTTAAAACTTCAAAAATAGTCAAGTCTAATGGACGAATATAAAATTTCCACTATCTGGTTTACAGGTCTTTCGGCATCAGGAAAAACTACACTTAGCCAAAATCTTTTTACCTCACTCATTGATTTAGGTATCAATAATTTAGTTCTTCTAGATGGAGAGGCAATTCGAGATCAGCTTCAAAACTATAAGTTTGATTCGCAAAGTCGAGAACAAGTTGGTATTCAAAAATCAAAAATTGCTTTAGAACATAATCAAAAAGGAAAGATTGTGCTAATTTCAGGAATTGCACATAAGAAAAAATGGAGAAGTGAAATAAGAGATATGTTTGACAACTATTTTGAAATTTTCCTGGATTGTAATGTTGAAACATGCATTATAAGAGATTTCAAAGGAAACTATAAAAAGGCAATTTCTGGCTCTATCAATGACTTTGTTGGAATATCAGAGCCTTATGAAGCATCTAAAGGTTATGATTTGATGCTGGATACGTCTGAATGTAGTGTTGAATTTTGCTCGCAAAAAATACTTAAAGAAGTATTAAAGCATTTAAAAAATAATAATTTACCATGTGTGGAATAGCAGGAATAATTAATTTTAAGACTAATTCTCTTGATACAACTCCAATCAAGAAAATGACTGAATCAATTGCCCATAGAGGGCCAGATGACGATGGTTTTTTTTTAGATGACCATGCTGCATTTGGTTTTAGACGTTTATCAATCATTGATCTGAAACTTGGCCATCAGCCAATGCAAGCTGATCATGGTAGATATACAATCGTTTATAATGGCGAGATATATAATTTTCAAGAGATACGTAGGCAATTATTATCTTATGGTTGTCCATTAACTACAAAAAGTGATACGGAGGTTATTCTTCATGCTTTTATTTATTGGGGTATTGAGTGTGTTAAGAAGTTTAATGGGATGTTTGCTTTTGCTATTTATGATAAAAAAATTAAAAAAGTTTTTTTTGCACGTGATCGATTAGGAATAAAACCTCTTTACTATAGTATTCTTGGAGATACATTAATTTTTGGGTCTGAAGTTAAAGTAATCTTGAAACATCCAGAATTTTCAAAAACTGCAAATCTTGAAGCGATTAGCTCTTACTTGACATTTCGTTATCCTCAAGGTAACTCACCAGTCTTCAATAATATAAGTAGGCTAAGCCCTGGACACACAATGGTTTTTAGTTCATCAGGCGTCGATATTTCAAAATATTGGGAGATACCTTTTTTTGACAAAAAAGAAGATTTAGGTGAGCAGTATTATTTAGATAAAACTGAAGAATTATTAACAAATGCAGTTGAAAGGCGAATGATTAGTGATGTTCCTTTAGGTGCACTTCTTTCAGGAGGGCTAGATTCATCACTTATTGTAGCAATTATGAATAAACACTCTTCTGACAGAATTAAAAGTTATTCGATTGGATTTGACACTGAGGGTTATGATGAGTCTTATTATGCAAGCATGGTTGCAGACTATTGCGGTGTTGAGCACAAGTCTTTGGTTCTTGATCAAAATGATTACATGGATCAATTGAAAAAAACAATTATTCAAAAAGATGCGCCCTTGTCTATTCCTCATGAAGTTGCACTTCTTAATGTATGCTCTGAACTTAAAAAACATACTACTGTTGTTATTTCAGGTGAGGGAGCAGATGAGCTTTTTGGGGGCTATGGCCGTGTTCAAAGATCACCAATGGATTATAAAAAAATAAGTTTTGTGAAGCAAAACTTTCCATTAGTACTCCACAAACCACTTTTAAAGATGATGGGTGCTGGAAATAGTGTAAATGATTGGTTGTCGGTGAACAATCAAATGGAGCATTTTTTCTCTGTTTATAATTGGATTCCTTTTGAAGAAAAATGGAAAATTTTTTCAGACAACACAATGGATATTATTAAAAGTGATAAATCAAATATAGAATTTTGGCAAAAAGATTTTGAAAGGGTTTCTGCAGGCAACACTTATGACCAAATTTTATATATGTTTGAAAAGAATCATTTGGCTTGTTTACTAGATCGATTAGATGCAATGTCTATGGCTGCTAGTGTTGAAGCCCGAGTTCCATTTGTAGATCATGAGCTAGTTGAATTTGCCTCTTCTATCCCTATCAAGTATAAATTGAAATGGAAATCGCCATTACATCAAGCTAAGTCTATTTTTACAAATAGTTTTGATGCTTCTGAAAATTTGGATCACTCAAAGTATATATTGAGAAAGCTAGGTGCTAAATATTTACCTGCTGAAATTATTGCCAGAAAAAAGAAAGGCTTTCCGGTTCCTTTAGATAGTTGGATAAATAATGGAATGATAAATCATGCAAAAGAAATTCTTTTAGATCATAAAACTAATGATAGAGGCTTATTCCGTCACTCCCAATTGGAGAAACTCTTAAATAATAAACAAAACTTGAATTATGACTTTTGGGGAAAGAAAATATGGATGTTGATGAATGTTGAGCTTTGGTTTAGAGAGTTTATTGACTAATGATAAATACTAATGACTTTTTAAATTCTTTTATAAGCCTTGGTCTTAATTATTTTACTGGTGTGCCTGATAGTACCTTTAAATCATTTATGACTTTGCTTGATTCTAATGATAAAAATTTTACTAATCGTATTGCTTCAAATGAAGGTGCAGCAATTGCTCATGCAGCAGGATATTATTTATCAACCAAAAAACTTGGTGTAGTTTATTTTCAAAATTCAGGGCTTGGAAATGCAGTAAATCCAATTACCTCACTCACTGATCCTGAGGTATATGGTATCCCTATGATAATTTTAATGGGATGGAGAGGTAAGCCTGGAATTAAAGATGAGCCACAACATAAAAAGATGGGTGCTGTGACTCCACAAATTCTTGATGCCCTTGGCATTTCTTATGAGATATTAAGAAAAACTGATTATTTAGTTCAGATTGAAAGAGCAAAGCTATTATCAGAAAAATATTCCCAGCCTTATGTTCTAATTATTGAGCCTGATATTTTTGATAGTTTAAAAAAAATTAAAACCAAATCTCCAGGAATTGGGTTAAATCGCGAAAGTGCTATAAAGTGTATCATCGAATCTATAGAAAATGATGACATAATAATTTCAACAACAGGCAAAACTTCACGAGAACTATTCGGATTGAGCTCTAAAAATTCTAGAGGGCATGGAAAAAACTTTTATAATGTTGGCTCTATGGGCCATGTAAGTGCTATCGGATTAGAAGTTGCTCTTCAAAATAAAAATAAGGTTTATATTTTAGATGGAGATGGGGCTATGATTATGCACATGGGCTCTCTTGGAACAATAGGTCATTATCAACCTAAGAATTTGACTCATATTATATTTGATAATAACTCACATGAATCTACTGGAGGACAACCAACTGTTTCTAACTCTCTAGATATTTCTAAAATATTATATGGCTGTAATTATCAAAAAGTATTTAATATTGATTCAGAGGTTGAGTTAAGTAAAGTCTTAGCGCATGATCAGAAAAATTTGAAAGGAATAGTAATAAAAACGAAAACTGAGTCAAGGAAAGATTTAGAAAGGCCAACTGACTCCCCTAAAAAAACAAAAGTGAGATTTATGGAGAATATCTTAAATGAAAAATAATGATTTAAAGGCTAATAGGTTTGATGTGTTAAATCCTTTTAATGGAGATATTGTAGGTAGTGTTGAAAATCTTAGTAGACTTCAAGTTCACAGTGTTCTAGAGAAATCTCTAAACTATAATTGCATTTTATCTGCCAAAGATAGGTCAAAAATTCTATTGAGTGTGGCTGAATATTTAAAGAAAAATACAAATAGTATTGCTAAATTAATATCTTTAGAGTCTGGATTGGCCCTCCAAGATACAATTTATGAAGTAGGCCGGGTAATTAATTGTGCAAAATATAGTGCGAAAGTATGTGATTTTGTAGAAAGAGATACTACAGATGAGTATGTTTTAGATGATGAAAATATACCTCAGTTAACTGTAGTGACAGAGCCACTTGATTTAATAGTTGGAATTACACCGTTTAACCATCCAATGAACCAGGTTGCACACAAAGTTTTTCCAGCAGTCGCTGCTGGTGCATCTATAGTAATTAAGCCTTCAGAAAAAACACCACTCTCTGCTATAAAACTAACTGAAATTTTAATAGACTCTGGCTTACCTCGAGATATGGTTAATATTGTCACAGGTGAAGATCCAATACAAATTCTAGATGATATTCTTTCTTTTCCTAAGCTTGATATGATAACTTTTACTGGTGGGCTATATGCAGGCTTGGCAATTCAGCAGAGAATGATTGATAACAAACACGGTTTAAAGAGATATGTGCCTGAATTAGGTGGGTGCTCTTCGTTGATTGTTTGTGATGATGCAGATATAGATATTGCAGTTGATCTTGCATTAAAAGGGTGTTTTAAAAATTCTGGACAGCGATGCACTGCAGTCAGAAGAGTAGTAGTTGATAACAAAGTTGCTGAGAAATTCTCTGAAAAATTATGCGCGTCTGTTGAATTACTTCAATTTGGTGACCCTTTAAATGTCCAAATAGGAATGGGAACAGTTATTGATGAAAATGCTGCTGATATGATTAAAAATAGAATAGATTCTGCAATTTTAAGTGGCGCAAAATTACTTTATGGTGGCAAACAAAAAGGCGCATTATTAAGTCCTACAATTCTAGATAATGTTAAAGTAAATATGGAATTGGTTGCCAATGAAACTTTTGGCCCAGTATGTCCAATCATAAGAGTGGATGGTTTTGAAGAGGCTCTTTCTGTAGCAAAAGATACAAACTATAAGCTTGCATGTGGAATTGTAACTAAAGATTTAAATAAGGCATTAAGGGCTTCACATGAGCTTAAGGTGGGCCAATTTAATTTTAATGGCCCTCCAGGATATAGAACTGAAGCTGCGCCATTTGGAGGGTTTGGGGATTCTGGTAATGGTGAGAAAGAAGGGATTATTCTTGCTGCAAAAGGAATGCGAAGAATAAGAACTTTTTATAAACATTAACTTAATTTATTGAAATGAAAGCGATTATATTAGCAGCTGGTAGGGGTACTCGCCTCTATCCAATTACTCTAGAGCTGCCTAAGGGCCTTTTAAAGATTGGTAATGAAACTATTCTTGATAGGATGGTCAGACAGTTTAAAGAGACTGGAATAAAAGATATTTTAATAGTTGTTGGATTCCAAAAAGAAATCCTTATGAATCATTTTGGAAGTTCAGTAAGATACATAAGCTACAAGGATTTTCTGACCACAAATAATTTACATACTTTATGGTCAATAAGAAACGAGCTGAATGGAGATGTTATTGTTTCATTTGCAGATCTTATTGTAGAGAATTCAATTATTTTCGATTTAATTAAATCAAACACCAATGTTACTATGGCGATAGATACATCAAAAGTACTTGAGGGAACTATGAGGGTTTCTGTAAATGAAAATAAAATTGAAAATATTACTAGCACCTCGATTCAAGAAGCTGATGGTAACTTTATTGGTATCGCCAAATTTAATAGCAAAGGCTGTAAATTGCTTTTAAGTGAAATGTGTAGCTTAATTAATGGAAACTATAAAGATTACTATACTATAGCTATTGATAATCTTGCAAGAAAAGGTTCAGAAATAAATTATTTGGATGTTAAGGGACATATTTGGCGAGAAATAGATACTAAAGATGAGTACGATGAAGCTTGCAATATTTATGACAGCTTCAATTAAAAAGATTTTTTTTGTACCTATAAACTAAATTCATATCACAATCAATGAAGTTATATAAAAAACCAATTATTGAAAATATCTTGTTCATTTCTGGCTTAACACGGTCAGGAAAAGCCCTATTATGCCCAATTATTTCTGGTTTTAACAATACTGAAAAAGTTAGTGTAAATTTCTTTCTTGAACAAATTCCAACGCTAAATTATTTAGGTGAAATAAATACTCATACTTCAAAATTTTTATTGCGTAGTGGAATGAATAGGGCGATATATGATAATGCAATTGGGCGTAATGCCAATTTTAGACCCGATGATTTTACTAGTGTTTGGAAAAACAAAAATCCTATGGAGTATGTTAAACGTTTATCAGAGCCAGATGGTGATGAGGTTTTGTTGAAATTAAATTCTCAAAATAAGATCTACCCAATGATGGTTCATAATGGATTATGGCATTCTAAAATTTGGTTTAATGCTTTTCCTTCACTTAAGTTTATACATATGCAAAGGAACCCAATTGAAATTATTTATTCGTGGATTGGAAAGGGATATGGTGGTAGCTTTTACAATAGTCCTCGATCAGATATAGTTACGTTTAACTATAAAGGGGAAATTCTTCCCTATTATGCATTTGGATGGGAGAAAGAGTGGCTTGGCCTTAAAGATGTTGATAGAATAATTTTTATGGTCAACCACATAAGAAATTGTCATCAAGAGTCCTATAATCAGCTTGATAAAGAACTTAAAAAAAGAATTTTATTTATTAAACATAAAAGTATTACTAGTAATCCTGATGAGAGTTTGCTAGAAATAGCCAATTTTATTGGCGAGTCAGCTTCAACAAGTATGCCAAATATTTTGCTACAAGAAAATTGCCCAAGAGTTATTGAAATTAATGAATTTTCAAGAAAAACCTTGGCAATCAAAAAAGGTTCATCAAAAAAAGCGTTTGATTTATTAATGCTTATGCATAATCAGTTTGAGTCAGAACATTTAGGTATATAAATAATAGTATATTTTATTCTTACTGTCAAAATTTGACGAGTTTTTTTTTGAGTTATAAAAGCTACTAAGGTATAATGCTGTCGTTAATTTTCTCTGTTTTCAATATTAAGTAAATTTTAAATTACTTGATAGTGTTTTGCTTTTTTTTTTAATAGGATTCTTATGAAACAAGTTTACTTAGCTATGAGTGTTGATACCATTAATGAAGGCCATATAAATATTATTAAAAAAGCGAGTAGTCTTGGTGAGCTTACAGTTGGTATTTTGACTGATAAGGCAATTGCTTCATATAAAAAAATACCTTTTATGAGGTATGAACAAAGAAAAACAATACTTGAAAATATAAAAGGAATTTCTAATATTATTGCTCAAGAAACAACAAGTTATTCAGATAATATTAATAAATTGAAGCCAGATTACGTTGTTCATGGAGATGATTGGCGAAGTGGTGTTTTAAAGAGCGTTAGAGATGAGTTAATTGAATTATTGAGTGTGGTTGGTGGAGAGTTAATTGAGTATCCCTATACTGAAAATACACCATCAAGCATGATTGGTGATAACTCAAAGTCAATTGGAACTACCCCCACTATTAGACTCTCAATGTTAAAGAGGCTTTTAAATTCTAAGTCTTTGATAAAAGTAAATGAGGTTCATAATGGTCTTTGTGGTCTTTTAACTGAGTCTTTAGTAGAAAAGCGAAAAGGTGAAATTGTTTCTTTTGATGCAATGTGGTCAAGCAGCTTGACTGATTCTACAGCCAAAGGGCTTCCTGATATTGAAGCTGTAGACATGACTTCAAGGCTTTCAAGTGTCAATCATATTTTTGAGGTCACAACTAAGCCAATGATTTTTGATGGGGATACTGGTGGAAAGATTGAGCATTTTGTATTTACGGTTAAATCTCTTGAAAGACTGGGTGTGTCAGCTATTGTAATTGAAGATAAAATTGGCTTAAAAAAGAATTCATTATTTGGAAATGATGTTCAACAAACTCAAGATACAATTGAGGGTTTTAAAGAAAAAATTACTGCTGGTAAAGATGCACAAGTGACAGATGATTTTATGATAATTGCTAGAATTGAAAGTTTAATACTTAATCAAGGTATGAATGATGCTTTAAACAGAGCTAAAGAATATACCCAGTCTGGAGCAGATGCTATTATGATTCATAGTAGAGAAAAAAAACCAGATGAAATATTTGAATTCTGTAAAAAGTATCATGAGATGAATCTTATACAGCCATTAATGGTGGTGCCTTCTAGTTTTAATAATGTTAGTGTTGATGAGTGGGAGGAAAGAGGAGTTAGTATTGTATGTTATGCTAATCATATGATGCGATCTGCTTATCCTGCAATGTTAAGTACTGCTAAATCTATTTTAAGTAATGGAAGGAGTTATGAGGCTGAAGCTGAGGAAATGTGTATGCCTATCAAGGATATTTTGGATTTAATTCCTGGGACTCGTTAATTTTTTCTATGAAAAAGTTGTTTTCTACTCTAAATTATAGGAAGACTATTGGATCGTTATTTAGTTACAACTTCAGATGAAAAAACCTGGCCATTAGACGAGCCATTACTTTTTTTAGGTGTTTGGTGCAAAAACCATAGGCGAAAACATATATGGTCAGCATTAAATGTTAAGACTGCCAGCCCGTATTTATATGACAAAAATTTACCAGATACAAATATCTATTTGGATGTTCTATTTGATGAACTCATTAAAGAAATAGCTGAGGCATTAAATTTGTTTCATGGGGTTTCTTATTCTAATAGATACTGGAATATTTTATTAGGGCATTGGCTTAGACAATATTTAAAAGTATTAATACACAGATTCAGAGCTCTTGATGGTGCCATAAATAATAATAAAATCTCAGGAGTCTCAGGATATAAATCAAATCCTTATTCTCTAGTAACAAAAAATAGATTACAATTTGTGAGTGCTATAAATAATGCTAAATGGAATAGTATATTATTTTCAAAAATACTGTCTCAATTAAATGATATTAATTTTCCAGTGAAAATATTGGCTCTTAATGAAAAAGTTGATTTGCCACCTGAGAAACAAAACAAAACTATCAAAAGAAGGCTAATTAAATTTGTATCTAGCCAGCTAAACAAAATTTACAGAGATGAAGATGCATTAATATTAAAGACATATTTATCACCTCTTAATGAAGTTAAACTTCATTTAAATTTATTTCAAGTTCCTAAACTATGGCAGACTCCTGAGTTGGATTTTGGTGAATTAAATCCTGAGTCTAGAGAAAATTTTAAACTAGATTTCTCCAAATTTACAGGGTTTGAAATGCTTGTTAGGAAGTTAATAATTGAGTTATTACCAACTTGCTACCTTGAAGGCTATAATAAAATTTGTTCTGCCACAGATGCCTTTTCATGGCCAAAAAATCCAAAATTTATTTTTACCTCCAATAGTTTTGAGCATGATGAAGGTTTCAAATTCTGGACAGCAAAAAAAACTGAAAATGGCATCCCTTACTTTGTTGGTCAACATGGCTCAAATTATGGAACTTATAAGTTTAGCTATAACTGGACAGAAATAACTACCTGTGATAAATTTCTCAGCTGGGGTTGGAATAATGTTTATACAAATATTGATACTATATCAGCATTTAATTTTATAGCTTCAGGTAAAGAAAACAAATCTTACGATAAAAATGGATTTTTACTCCTTATTGAAAGAGGGCCAGGTGAGCTTGATGGTCCGTATGATCGTCGATTTATCCATAAAGTTTATCAGCAAGATATGCTGTCTTTTTTTGATGGCACTTCAAATCATATTAAAGAAAAATTTATTGTAAGACTCCATCATGGTTCTAGTAAACATGATGGTGAAGATGAGCAATTATGGAGTAATCACTATAAAAATATTACGCTAAACTTAGGAGTTGATCCTATTGATGACTTAATAAAAAAAAGTAGAGTTTTAGTAATAACCTATGATTCAACTAGTATTCTTGAGTATTTAAACTTAAATATTCCCCTTATTTGTTTCTGGAAAGAGCCTATGCGAGAATTACTTGAGGATGCAGTCCCTTATTATGAGCTTTTGTTAGGAGCTGGTATTTTGCATAATGATTATGAATCAGCCTCTAATCATATTAATGATCATTGGGACAAAATTGAAGATTGGTGGAAAAGTAACAAAGTTCAAGATGTAAGAAAAGTTTTTTGTAATAGGTATTCAAGAAAAGTTGAGAATCCAGCTAAAACTTTAAGTAAGCTTCTTCTGGATAGTTTGTAATATGTTGTATAAGATATGCATTTAAAAGAAACACTTATTAATTTAATAAAAGAAATATGAGTAAAAAACATTTTGATGATAAATTTATAGATGAAATTGTTGTTGATGCTGACAATAATTACTTTAGTGGTGTTCTTAATTACTGCATGAAGGCTAGCCTTCCAAAGGTTGTATGCGATATAGGTTGTGGTAATGGAGTATTTACTGGTACTATAAAAAATAATTATGATTGTAAATTGATAGGACTGGATGGAAGTCCACATGCCTTAAAGAAGGCATCAAAATTAAATTTTGATAAACTTCATCATTTATCAGATTTCTCTAATGATGTTTTACCGATTGATTCCAATAGTGTTGACTTAGTAATTTGTAAAGATGTTATGGAGCATTTACTTGATCCCCTTCATCTAACAAAAGAAATTTTTAGGATAACAAAGCCAGGAGGTTTTGCGTTAATTCATGTACCAAACCATTTTCCAATTTGGGGTAGAGCAAAATTTTTACTTACAAATAATATTGATACTTTTTCATATTTCTCAGAAAGTGATAGGTATGAATATCCTCATATAAGATTTTTTACTTTAGGGAGTATCAAAAATATGATCACACGTTCTGGCTTTAAAGGTGTTGAAAATATTTCATATTTTTTTACAAGAGTGCCAATTATTCATCGTTTGATACCGTTATCAGTTGCTAAACTTCTAGCAAAATTTTCTACAAATAACTTTTCAGAAGGAATTACTATTTTAGTTTCCAAGGCTTAATTAATATGTTTAATAATATTTATAAAAATAAAACAGTCATAGTAACTGGCCATTCAGGATTTAAAGGAAGTTGGTTATCAATATGGTTATCAACTTTAGGTGCCAAGGTGATTGGTGTCTCTAATGGTATTCCAAGTACCCCTTCAAACTATATTGTATCAAAGGTTAATGATACTTTAGATGATCATAGAATTGATATTAGAGATACTGATAGCATTAAAAATTTATTTAAAAAATCAAAACCTGATTTTGTATTTCATTTGGCTGCTCAATCGCTTGTAATGCCTTCATATGAGAGCCCTATAGATACTTTTTCTACAAATGCGCTAGGCACTGTAAGCGTCTTAGATGCATTACGAACTTTGAATAATAAAGTTGTAGCTGTAATGATCACTAGTGATAAAGCATATGATAATGTAGAGTGGTCATGGGGGTATAGAGAAACTGATCGAATTGGTGGTAAAGATCCTTATAGCGCATCTAAAGGAATGGCAGAGTTAGCCATTAAGAGCTATGTAGAGTCTTTTTTTAGTAAACCCGAGTCTAATGTGACCTTGGGGATCACTAGGGCTGGAAATGTTATTGGTGGTGGGGATTGGGCAACAAATAGAATTGTTGCAGACTGTATGAAGGCTTGGTCAAAAAATCAAATAGTAGATATTAGAAGTCCAAATGCTACTAGACCCTGGCAACATGTTCTTGAACCATTAAGTGGATATCTTCAGCTTGGTCAAAACCTTGCTAATCATAAGAAAAATCATGGCCAAGCCTATAATTTTGGACCACCTGCAAATCAAAACTATACAGTTAGAGAATTGATTAATGAAATGTCTAATTCATGGGGTAATATTCGATGGAATGATAGCTCTAAAGATTCAAAGCACCTCTCAGAAGCAGGGTTATTAAAGTTAAATTGTGACAAAGCTCTATTAGATTTAAATTGGGAGGCAAACTTAAACTTTGAGCAAACTGTTAAGATGACTGTAGCTTGGTATAAAGAATTTTATGAAAATAACCAAACTTCAATGTCAGACTATACAATAAGTCAAATTTCTAGTTATGAAGGTATTGCAATGAATAACGGTTTTTCATGGACAATATAACAAATATTACAGTAAATGGATTAATTATTACTCCCTTAAAAAGGGTTGTTGCTCCAGGAGGCGATGTTCTTCATGCAATTAAAGCTTCAGATAAAGGTTTTATTGGTTTTGGAGAGGCGTATTTTTCAAAAATTAAATTTGGGTCAATTAAAGGCTGGAAAAGGCATACTCAAATGACAATGAATTTAGTCGTTCCCATTGGTGAGGTGCGTTTTATAATTTATGATGATCGCGATAAATCTAATAATGTTGGAATATTCCAACAGGTCATGCTTGATAGTAAAGATAATTATAATCGGCTTACAATTCCTCCAATGGTGTGGCTTGGTTTTCAGGGTATAAATGAGCCTTCATCAACCATATTAAATATAGCAAGTATTGAGCATTCTATTCAAGAAATTGATAAAAAAGAATTAAGTGAAATCAAATTTAACTGGAATAAATAATAGGTTTTTAAGTAACTTTTTTTAAAATTTAATTAATGGAGAATTAATGAAAGTAGTAATTTTAGCTGGTGGTTTTGGCTCTCGAATAAGTGAAGAAACTGATATAAAGCCAAAACCAATGATAGAGATTGGTGAAAAGCCAATAATTTGGCATATCATGAAGAATTATTCAAGCTATGGCTTCAATGAATTTATTATACTGTTAGGCTATAAAGGGTATGTTATCAAAGAGTTTTTTTCCAATTATTTTTTACATCAAAATGATGTAACAATTGACCTTAAGAATAATAACATGGAGGTACACCAAAATGAAAGTGAACCCTGGAAAATTACTCTTTTAGAAACTGGTTTAAATACTATGACAGGTGGAAGGATTAAGCAAGCTGAAGCTTTTATTGGAGATGATGATTTTCTTTTAACATATGGAGATGGGCTTTCAGATGTAAATATTAATGAATTAATTGAGTTTCATAAAAATCATAAAAAATGTATTACTATGACAGCTATTCAGCCTGAAGGAAGGTATGGAGCTTTAGATATTAATAATGATAGTAACTTAATTGAATCCTTTAAAGAGAAGCCTAAAGGCGATGGGTCTTGGATTAATGGTGGTTTTTTTGTATGTAATTCTAAAATTTTTAGTTACATCAAAAATAATGATACTGTTTTTGAGCAAGAGCCATTAATTAATTTAGCCATTGATGGTCAATTAATGGCATTTAAACATGCTGGTTTTTGGGGAAGTATGGATACGTTAAGGGATAAAAATAATCTTTCAAAATTATGGACTAGTAATAAGGCTCCTTGGAAAAGATGGTAAGAAAAACAGTACTTGTAACTGGTGGTCTTGGCTTTATTGGAGGAGGCCTTTGTAAGTATCTTTATGAGTCTGGATTTAAAGTTATAGTTGGATCTAGTAGAGAGAATGCCTCACTGCCAAGTGAACTTTCTGGGTGCTTATTAAGTCTAGTTGATTTAGATAATAGAGAGTTGTTAAGGCAATTATGTGCAAAAGCTGACTATGTTATCCATTTGGCGTCAATTAACTCTAAAGACAGTTTATCTGATTCTAACCAAGCGGTTAAAGTGAATGGAATTGGCACAGCGAATTTGATTGATGCTTGTATCTTAAATAATATTGAGTATTTTATATATTTTTCAACAGCGCATATTTACGGATCTCCTCTTACGGGTAAAATTAACGAAAATGTACTGCCAGTACCATCGCATCCATATTCTATTTCCCATAGGTTAGCAGAAGATTTTTTAATCGAGGCAGTTTTAAAAAATAAAATGAATGGATCTATTCTAAGGCTTTCAAACTCAGTTGGTCTTCCATTAATAAAAGGTAGCCATTGTTGGGAATTATTTGTTAATGATATATGTAAACAAGCAGTAACAAAGCAGTCAATTGAGATATATTCTAATCCATATATTGAGAGAGATTTTCTTTCTCTAGACTCAGTTTATATTGCTGTACAAAGTATATTAAAGTGTAAGCCAAAATCTAAATTTCCAATTTTTAACCTTGGAAGTGGAATAACCTATGATTTATTAACAATTGCCCAATTAGTGGTTAATAGATGCGAAGTTTTATTTGACTTTAGGCCAAAATTGATTTACTCTGAGTCATTGAAAATACCCTCTATTTCATTAGAATTTATAAATAAAAAGTTTGTTGATGAAGTTGGTTACTGTCCAGAAACTGATTTGATTTCATCAATTGATGAAATACTTGAATTTTGTGAATCCCAATAGAGTTTTAAAACTTTAATTAAATTAGAATGAAAATTGTTATTTTTTTAGAAAACATCCAATCTGGTGGTGTTGATACTTTTTGTGAAAATTTAATAAATCATTGGCCAAATAATGATGATTTTATATTCTTTTGCAATAAGAGCCATCCTGGTTTCGTAAATATTCAAAATAACGTTAATAAAAAATGTAATTTTTTAGCTCATAAAATACCTATTAGCTGGAATATTTTAAAAAAATTTCCTATTGTTTCTTATCAATATATTAGGTTTCTGGGCCCTCTAGTTAGGTTTATGTTTCTACCTATACAATTCTATAAAATACGCAGGCTTTTAATCAAGCATGAAGCAAATGCACTAATTTCTGTAAGTGGAAGTTACCCAGGTGGGGAAACATCTAGAATAGCAAGTATTGTTTGGGGTCAATTAGGGTTTAAAGGTAATATTTTTAATTTTCATAATTTTGCTATGTTGCCTAGATTTGGCCTAGGTTGGTACGAGTCACTAATGGATCGATTATTAGTAAAGCATGTAGATCTATTTATTAGTGTATCAGAAACATGTATTGAGTCATTAAGAATTAGGCCAGCTTTTAGTTTGTTGCATAATTTAACTTATATATATAACGGAGTATCTCTCAACGATAATAATATTAAGACGTTAAATATTAACTCAAAGTTCAAAATACCTTCAGGTTCATTTATATGTCTCATGCTTGCAACGTATGAGAAACGCAAGGGACATGAATTTATTTTTAAAGCTTTTGAAATTGCTTCAAAATTAAAAGAAGATATGTATCTTGTTATTTGTGGAAGTGGAACTATTTATGAAAAAGAAGAGGTTCAGTTATTAAGGAATAAAATAATCTCAAGCTCTAAAGTACATTTGAGTGAATTTATCCCAAATGGATCAGAATTAATTAAGCAATCAAATATCTTATTAATTGGGTCTCAAGCGGAGGAATCATTTGGATATACTGCTATAGAGGCAATGCAGAGTGAGATTCCTGTTATATCAACCAATTGTGGAGGCTTGCCTGAAGTTATTGGTAAGAATGGAGATTGTGGTTTTTTAGTGGAAAATGACGATATTGAAAATTTTGCTAAGCATATAATCGAACTTTACGAAAATAAATCTTTATACAAGCTAATTACCAGAAATGCAAAACTGAGATTTGAGGATAATTTTCAGGCTAAAACAATGGCAAGAAAATATATGGAACAAGTACTTTTATTAAATAAATAATAAGATGAAAAAAAACAAACCTTTTTTTTCAGTTATTATTCCAACTTTTAATAGAAAAAATATTTTACTTCGATCTATAAATAGTGTTCTTCTTCAAACATTTACAAATTTTGAATTAATAATTATTGATAATGGTTCAACAGATAATACAAAAGACTGGATTGCGAGTAATATTAAAGATTCAAGGTTAAGGTACTTCTATCAAAAAGGAAGTGGTTCCCCAGCAAGCCCAAGAAATTATGGAATGAAGTTGTCAATTGGTAAATGGGTGTGCTTTCTTGATTCAGATGATATATGGACTTTAGATAAACTTAATAAAGTCTCTAATGAAATAAAAATAAATAAAAATATTGATGTCATTTGTCATAATGAAAGAATTTTTTATGAAAATTATAATAGGCAGGGGAAGGTTCTTAGATATGGTCCAGTGTCAAAAAATCTTTATAAGGACATGCTAATTTATGGAAATAGACTTTCAACATCTGCTACTTCAATTAGACTAAATTTTTTAAAAGACAACAATTTAAAATTTAACGAATCAAAAGGTCTTGCAATGGTTGAAGATTATGATTTATGGCTTAATTTGTCAAACAAAGGAGCAAAATTTAAATTTATACAAAAACATCTAGGCTTTTATACAGTTGGGTCTTTAAATATGATTTCCAATTCAGAATTATTTTGTAATAACTTGAATAATTTATTAAAAACTCATACTTTTGATATTCAACGTTTTGCTGAAAGTAATGAATTATGGGCGACACTTCAGGTTAGGCACGACATTTGCCAAATTAGGTATATGGAGGTAGGTTTTTATAATAAAACGTATAATTTCTTTAAAACTTTCTTGGTACATCCAATTATTTTTTTAGATCTAATTATCGGGTATTCGAAAAAAAAACTAGTATTAATTTTTTGGCCATTTTGATGATAAATCTATGATTATTCCTGCAAAACCATATCCAAAACTTAGAGATTTCTTAAGTCCAAAAATTAAAAAAACAGATAAGTGGGATAATTTTTACTTTTTTTTATTAGGTAGGCATGCGCTGTTAAGTGGAGCCAAGTCTTTAGGCCTTAAAAAAAATGATAGTATAATTTTTCCAGCCTACATTTGTAGCTCTGCTTATGAGCCTTTAAAGCAGTATGGTTTAAATATTATTTTAATTGATGTGGATGAAAAGCTTGAATTTTCTTCTAATCAATTAAAAAAAGTTATATTAGAGAAGAAGCCTAAAGCCATCGTAATTATTCATTATTTTGGTATTATTAAGGACATCCAAAGTTTAGTTAAATTATGTAATGGATTAAATGTAAGAGTTATTGAAGATTATTCACAAAGTTTTTTTTCTGCTCTGCCTCATATGCATAAAAATTTAATGGGTGATATTGCAATTTTTAGTATACGAAAATCTTTGCCAATAATTGATGGAGGTGCTCTTTGTGCTAAAGCTCAATATAATTTTGATAAAGAAGGTCTTTCGCCAGCCTCAAATCCTTTTTTTTATCTAATAATTAGAACTTTGGAACGCTTATTTATTCTTATTGGAGTTAATATATATAAAAAATCTATTACTAAAATTAAAGAAAATTTACGAAAAAACTCTAAACCTCATTCAATCGATACGGCTCTAAAAGGGGTGCATCCATCATGGCTACTTGAAAAGTATTTAAATAATCAATCGTATCTGGAGATATCTGAAAAACGTATTAAGGCTAACTTTGTTAAAATGAGCCAAATTGCAATTAAATTTGGGTTTCGATTATTTATTTCGCCTGAATTAAAGAACTTTTCTCCTCAAGCTTTGATAATCTATGATGATATTGGTGGACTGACTGACCACTTAAGAAAAAATGGTGTAGGAGCATGTGGCTGGCCTGAAAATGAAATTCCACAAACAGTAATAAAAAACCCTCAAAAATTTCTTAACTCCATATACTTTAATAAACGAATAGTTCTGATACCAATTCATCAGGATATTTCAGCTTCTAATATTGAACTTATGAAAGATACTTTAAATAAATGGGTGCAAATCCATTCTAAAGTTTTTGAATAATAAAGTGATGAGTTTAACTAATAAAAACTCTAAAGAACTTTTAGATGAGTCTTTGTATTTAAGTAAGTGGATCGATCTTGAAGAGTACTTTGATTATTTAAAGGGGTTTTCAAACACTACCGTAAGCGTATATTATCAGTCAATATGGCTGAATTTAATTCAAGCTAGTTTTGGTGTTAAGGCTCGCGGTCTAGTTACACTTAACTCAGAGGGTCATTTGTTAGCCATTACCCCAGTTATGTTGTCTCAAAAAGGTCCATTTAAATTATTAGGATCTCCTCTTAGCGGTCTAAATACCAGTTACTCTGGCCCATTATTTATTGATCAGTTATCAATTAAACAGAAAGAAAATATAATATACTCGCAGCATAAATTAACCTTGATGATTGGTAGTTATATTGAGTGGGGTATTAATAGCCCTCAATCAAATCCACCTCTATATTTGAATAAAATTGAAAATTTGGGCTATACTCATATTGAGCGGAAAACACTAGTTTTAGACATCTCAATTGGTGAAGAAAATCTCTGGATGTCTTTTAAAGGAAGGGCTCGAACTTCTATAAGAAAAGCGAAGAAGTGTGGAGTTATTGTGAAAGTTGCCAACTCATCAGAGCAGTGGTTCATGGCATATTATGAAATGCTTGGTAACACGTTTAATAAACAAAATAAAGTAAACCCACACCCTGAAATATTTTTTAAAAATATTCAAAGTCTAGTTGATGCTGGCGAGGCATATTGTGTTCAGGCAGAATTTGAAGGACGTATCATTGCTGCAGCAATTTTTTTAATGGATAATAAAAATCTTCTTTATTTATCGGGAACTTCTAATGATGAGGGAATGAGATATTCAGCTAGTTCACTTATTCAATGGAAGGCAATGTGCCTTGCATTAAGTTTTGGTATCATCAATTATGATATGAATGGTTTAGGTATTGCATCGATAGATAAATTTAAGAGAGGCTTTGGTGGTCGAGAAATTACTAATCATCGTTGGGTTTATAAAACTAAAGCTTTTAAAGCTATAGAGCCAATAGCAAAATGGATGACTAGCAAAGGTTATATTAAGATTGGAAGAAATTAAGACTAATGTAAAATAGATATTTATAGCCAATTTAAGTTACTAGTAAAGTTGTAACTTAAAAATTATATAGGTATTTACGTCTCAATTATTTTTGGAGTGAGTTTGAATGAAATTTACTGTTATTCTTCCCGTTTATTATCTAGAAAAAGCATCTAACTTAAAAAAATCTATTCAAAGCTTGTTTTTTCAAACATTACTTCCTAATGAAATTATTATTGTAGTTGATGGTCCTGTCGGCTCTGACTTACAAGGTGTTTTGGATGAAGCTAATAATAATGATATAGTCACTATATTGCAATTGAGTAAAAATTATGGAGTTGGAGTTGCCAGAAGAAAGGCAATTGAAATAGCAAAGTATAATATCTTAGCCTTAATGGATTCTGATGATGTGAATTGTGATAATCGTTTTGAAAAACAGATAGCTATTTTTGAGAGTCATAACGTTGATGTGGTTGGAGGATGGATAGAGGAGTTCAAAGCCCATCCAGGAGACTTACTTAAGGTTAGAAAAGTCCCTGCCAGTCATTTAGATATTTATAAATATGGTAAGTGGAGAATGCCAGTTAATAATGTGACCTTAATGTTTAAACGTGAGTCTTATGATAGAGTTGGAGGTTACAGTGTGCAAAGAAAATGTGAAGATTGGAATCTAATTGTTAAACTTTTAGCAAATGGCTATATATTCTACAATATTCCAGAAATATTGGTTAATGTGAAAGTGGGTAGTAACTTGATTCAAAGAAGGAGGGGACTAACGCATACTTTGACTCAGCTTCAGATATTTCAACTTATGTACAAGTTAAGTTATATTGGGGTATTCCATTTAATTTCCAATATTACTGTCAGGCTCATATTAAGACTTCTCCCGATAGGTATAACATCTCTAGTCTATCGGTTTTTTCTTAGAAATAATCATACTTAATATATATGTAGTACTATAAGTTACAATTTAAAAATTGCTAAAGAAAACCAAATGTTAGTAATTTTATTTAATAATAAATTTTTCAGTTAATTAAAGGCAGTATTTAAAAAATATGTGTGGAATTGCAGGTACAGTTTTTAGTAGAAATTATTCAAATGGTATTGAAGTTTATTCAAGTCATTTATTAGAGGCTCTTAATCAATATAAATTAGGGGAGTTAACCTCTAATGATTTATTAGATCTTGCGTGGAAATATAAATCTAATATTAACTTTATAAGGTTTTGTAAAATTTCTGATGAGAGGGTGCTTATTAGAAGTTTTTGTACTTTAGTAAAAAGCTTAGCTAAATTGGAGCAGAAGGAGCTTCATAATATTGATAAAAGCATCTCATATGATGGCTATAAAAAAGCAGTTTTAGATTTTCAAAATCTAATGGACGTTGATTGGTTTTTGTCTGTTGAAATACCAAATTGTTTGAAGTCAATTGAGTATCTTGCTAATAATAAAATTAGCTTACTGAGCGATGAAATTATCATTTTCTATAAAGACTTGACAAAGGTAATTGGAGCTATTGATAACCGCCTTGAGCTTAGAGGGCGTGATTCCTTTGGAATTTCAGTTGTAATCAATACGAATGATTCTAACTTAGAAGGTGTCAAAAAAGACTCTTATGAAAAAAAATCAGAATCTTTTTGTCTTACAGAGAATAAAAAATTATATTCATTAAATTTTGCTTTCAGAGTTTCTAATAGCATCGGCTCATTAGGAGAAAATGCTCAAGGAATAAGAAAATTAATAAAAAACTCTAATAATTTTAAAAATCTATTAAGTAATAATAAATTTGAATCAGCTACCATTATGGCGCATACAAGATGGGCGTCTGTTGGAGTTGTTAGTCTAGAAAATACTCATCCACTTACTTATACTAAAATTGAGGAAGATGCAAAAAAAATAAACATTTCTTCAATTCTTAATGGCGATATCTACAACTATAAAGAAATAATTAAAAATGCAAAATTTATGGGTAGTTTTTCAATTGATGAGAGATTGTATGCTACTGATTGTGCAGCTATCCCAGCTTTATTGATTGATGAACAAGATTTAGATTTAAAAAAAGTTTCAAAAATTTCAAATAATTTAAATGGCTCTTTTGTAATTGGTATTCAACATTCCTCAATCCCATCTGATATTTTATTAATAAAGAAGGGTATTCAGGGCCTTTATTTAGGCTTTTCATATGATGGCATTATGTTTGCATCAGACGTATATGGCCTAGTAGAAAGTTGTAGATACTTTATACCAGTTGAATCAGATTACTCACTTACGATCTCGGCAGATAATATTGGAGATGCATTAAATCCTAATATCAGCTTATGGAATAAAAAAATAGATGAATTTTCTCAAATTAATTTTTCTGATTTAAAGGTAACTAACATTACCACGCGAGACATCGATAAGAAGGGGTACGCTCATTTTTTAGAAAAAGAGATATTTGAAACTGCTGATATCGTTACTAGGACAGTAAGTAATTATATTCAACCAAAAAAATCTTATGATATAGACACTCTAAAACAAGCTATCACTGTTAATGAAAGTCAAATACCAGAATATATTATTTCTAATTTAAGAAATAAAGAAATAAATAAAATTATTATAACTGGAATGGGCACTTGTTACACCGCTGCAGTTGCTATATCAATGTATATGAGAGCTAGATTAAAGGAGTTTATACCCTCTATATTAGTGGAGCCGCATATTGCAAGTGAAGGAAGTGCATTTTATATTCAGCCAAATATGCAAGATACTCTAGTTATTGTTGTGGCTCAATCTGGAACAACAGTTGATACAAATGTGTATGTTCAGATGGCGAAGGAAAGAGGGGCGATGAGTCTAGCTATTGCGAATAAAAGAGAGGGCGATGTTACTTTTATTGTTGATGGAACATTATATACAGGTGATGGAAGAGATATTGAAATAGCAGTTCCTTCTACAAAAACTTATTCAGCCCATGTTATATTGGGATATATTCTAACTATATTTTTAGCATCTAATTTAGCTAAAAAATCACAACATAAGCAACTATTACTTAATGATATTGAAAATTTAAGAGAAGCGGATTCTTTAATAAATAAGAGCCTTAAAGTTCTAGAAGATGAAGCATTATTAAATAGAGTTGCTTTAAAAGGTTGTACGCATGACTCATGGTTTATTTTAAGGGATCAAACTTCAAATTCAGTATGCGCAGATGAAATTAGAATTAAGTATTCGGAAAATTGCTATCAATCTGTGTCTTCTTTAACAATTGAAGAGTTACAAAATATCCAAATAAAAAATTCTTTTGTTATTTTAATAACTGAAGGAAATACAAGATTAATCTCTGAAGAAATTATTGACCTAATTAAATTAGATAATTCCGTAGTTATTATATCAACTGGCCTAGAAATATCTAATGATTTATTAAAGCACGAGTTGTTTGAAAAAATTATATTTGTTAGTATGCCTAAAAGTAAAGAATATTTTACATTCTTGCCAACAATTCTGGCTGGCCAAGTTTTAAGCTATCACCAGGCTCTTATACTAGATAATCGAAAATCTTTTTTTATTGATCTAGAGCATGCACTGGGGTCAAAAAAAGAAATTCTTGATGTAATGAATAAATATTATAAAAAATTTGTAGAAAAAAATTTTAAACAAGGATTTACTCTAAGAGATTTTAATGAGCTTCAAAGATTACTAAAAAGCTATATTAAACAAGGTGTTAATAAGAATTCAAATTTATATCAGCAGCTTTTATTGCACCTCAACAAGATGATGCTGACCTCAAGAAGAACAATAGATACTATTAAGCATCAAGCTAAAACTATAACTGTTGGCTCTGTTAGAGAGGAAAGTGAAAACGGACTAATGAGCAATCAATTTTCTTACCATCAAAATCATCATCAAGCTAATGATTCGAATCTTTTAAATCTAATATTTAATTCTTTAGAGTACGGCGGTAAAAGCCAATTGCCTCTATTTAATGAAAGGTATGGTGAAACATTAATTTCTTATGAGGGCATCGATGAAGCTTTTGCTTATAATGTTTCTAATATATTAAATGATATTTCTATACAGAATAATAAGGACCCAAAAATTAAGCTTGCTAGGCACTATGACACCCCCACTAAACAAAAAAGTAGTAGTAATTTTTGGATCATCTTAACTGAATATAATATTGATAAAAATAATTCATTTCTTCGATATTTAAGTGATGATCAATATATAATTTTTGATCTTTCAGAGTATCATTTTGGTGATCTTTTAGGTGGCCATTTTTTCCTGTCTGATGATATTAAATCTGATTATAGAAAGTCGTTGTGGAGCTTGTTTATAGGTTTATACTTATGTAAAAAATGGCTTATACCCAATATATTAAAACTTGAGCCAGAGCATGCCTCCTCTATAAAAATATTCTTTGAAATTAAAAGACAATTAAACTCTTTAATCAATGGTATTAATGAAGTCGTTAACTCTTCAGAGGTAAATCTTTCTTTGAAGCATGCAATAAGGGTGTTTTTGATTAGAAAAAATTGGAAATGTATTGGAAGTGGAGTTAATTTTAATATTGCAAAATTTACTGCAAAAAAAATCACTAAAGAATTTAGTATTTCCTGTGCTTTTGATGTTTTAGAAAATCATAAGCATATTGATATTTCTGCTGAGAGCGCCATTATAATTTTTGTGGCTAATATTTGGAAGCAGAGCTATCAAGATGATGCTTATTCAGAAATAGCTAAATTAACTGCACATAATAACATTCCAATCATAATTACAAATGAGGGTGATGACAGGTTTGATAATATGTCTTTAAACCTGGCTAGTGATACTTTTAAAGATATTAATCTAAGTGTTCCAATTATTAAAATTTCCAAAGTTGGCTCGCAATATACTTTTCCTCTAAGCGTATTAGTTTTAGAAAGATTTGTTGAAGAAATGGTTAAATTCACTGATGTGAAAAATAATGAGAAAAAGTATCAAGTATTTTTGCATAGTCCTGAATGGGAGTATTTAAATGAAAATATTTGGTAGTGATGGATTTCGGTGTAAGTTTGGAGTTGATTTTTTAACCTTTAGTTCTCTAACTTCTTTTGCACATGCGTTGGCGGATTACTATTTACTTAATGACCTTAAAAACTCAATAGTAATTGCCCGAGACACGAGAGAGTCTGGAAGAATTATTGAACAAATTATAGTGTCAGTTTTAAATTTCAAAGGCATAGATGTTGCATTGGCTGGTGTTCTTCCTACACCTGGAATATCGAAGTTGCTTGAAATGGAAGAGTTTGCGCTTGGATGTATGATAACTGCCTCACATAATCCCTATTATGATAATGGAATTAAATTACTTGGAATAGATGGCTTTAAGCTTGATAAAAAAATTGAGTTTGAAATAGAAAAAATAATGCTTTCTAGTAAATTAGATTGTATTACATTTAATAAAAAAATTGGTAAAAATACTACTGTCAGTAGTCCATTTGAAAAATACATAAATAGGATTCTACAAGATTTTAAAGTTTCTAGTATTGAGGCAAAAATTCTCATTGATTGTAGTAATGGAGCTTATAGTTACAAACTTCAAGAGCACTTGAGTTTTTTAGATAATATCGAATATAAATCAAATATCCCAAATGGCAATAACATTAATCTTAAATGTGGTGCGTTAGAACCTGATTTGCTCTTAGAATCAGTCATAAAAGGTGGGTTTGATTATGGAGTTGCTTTTGATGGTGATGGTGATAGAGCTATATTTGTAAGTAAAGTATACGGAATTATTGAAACTGAAAAATTAGCTTTCCTATTCTTTAAGATGCTTTCATCCAATAACTTTAGTAGAGTTATTAGCACTTCTGAGATAAGTAATCTAGCTTTTTTACATAATATTAATCAATTAGGATGTGAAGTAAAAGAGACATTAGTTGGTGATAGGTTTGTAATTGAGTCAGTCAATCAACATCAAGCTATTTTTGGATTTGAGCCTTCTGGACATTTTTATTTTCCTAATATTTGTAAATCAATGGATGGTTTGGTAGCTGCGCTTAAATTTATAGAGCTAATTAATACATTTGGTGAAAATCTTCCTAAAGAATTGGTTAAATTAAAACATTATTGTAGAATAACAAAGAATATTGATTTGCCTCATAATTCCAATATTGATTTAACTCATTTATTATCTAAGGTTAATCAATTAATCAATAAAAGTAATGAAAAAATTATAATCAGAAAGTCGATGTGGGACCCAGTGTTAAGAGTTTACTATGACTATATAGAGGATAATAATTTTGAAATGATTGAGAAAAGTATTCTAAAGTCAATTGTTGAGGAAAATATTTAACTATGAAGGGTATGATTTTAGCAGCAGGAAGAGGAGAGAGAATGGGCTCTTTAACTATTAATATTCCTAAACCATTAATTAAGGTAGCAGGTGTTACCCTAATTGAACATAATATTTTTAGATTAAAAAATGCTGGTATTACTCAAATCGTTATTAATATTTGTTGGTTGGGGTATAAAATTCAAGACTACATTGGTGATGGTAAAAAATTTGGAGTAAAAATTACTTATCTTGATGAAAAAAATCATATGCTTGGAACTGGGGGAGGAATTGCTAAAGCTCTAAATTTTTTTGGAAAAGAGCCTTTTTGGCTTGTTAATGCAGACTTATACTCAACTTTTCAAATACCAAAAAAAAAATACCTTAAGCCAAATTCTTTTGGACACTTGGTTTTAGTCCCAAATCCAAAACATCATCAATCTGGTGATTTTTTTCTTCGAGAAGATCTCTTATCTGTTAAATCTGGAAATAGACCCTATACATATAGTGGAATTAGCCTTCTTTCTCCGAGACTTTTTGATAATATTAAAGATACTGTTTTTCCTTTAGAGCCATTACTAGAGTTTGCAGCGCAAAATGGATATTTAACTGGTGAATTTTATGAAGGCTTATGGACTGATGTTGGAACTAAAGAGAGACTTTTAGAATTGACAAAATTTCTTGATAAAAGCTAAAAAATGAATACTTTAACTAAGCGTAATTTATTACCAATAGTGTTGCATCGAGTTGTTCAGGATGAAGTTGAGGAATGGGAGGATATTAACAAAAATACTTTTCAAGAAATTCTTTATTATATGGGTTCTGATTTTGCAATTTTAAGCCCGATGGGTTTAATTGAAGGAAGAGGCTGTTTACTTACTTTTGATGATGGTCATTTATCAGATTATGAGATCGTCTTTCCAATGTTATTGAAGCAAAATTTGAAAGCTACATTTTTTATAGTAGTTGATAATGTTGGTAAAAAAAATTATTTAAGTTGGAGCCAAATACAAGAAATGCAACAACAGGGAATGGCTATTGGCTCCCATAGTCTTAGTCATAAAGATATGACTAAACTTAGTAATGAAAATGTAATTAAGGAATTTAAGCAATCAAAATTAATTTTAGAAGATAAGCTTGGAATATTAATAAGTTCTTTTTCATATCCATATGGGAAGTGCAATTTTAGGCTTCATAAAATGGGCCTTTCTTCAGGATATAGTTTTCTATGTACATCCAATCATGGCGTAATTAATTCTCAAAATTCAGTATTACCTCGTAACTCTATTTATGCCAATTTAGATATGAATAAAATTT
>Ga0209482_1000279_pt1 | contig 46477 bp, 35 predicted proteins | sample CoawatmetaG10DNA_FD_187512 | JGI IMG/M metagenome (GOLD analysis project Ga0209482, IMG submission 187512) | Marine microbial communities from the West Antarctic Peninsula - Coastal water metaG104-DNA (SPAdes) (version 2) | ecosystem: Environmental > Aquatic > Marine > Coastal ...
CGCAGGCGGGCAATATTGGCGGGGGTGGTTTTATGATCGTCCATACTGCTAAAAACAATAAAACAGTGGCTATTGATTACCGTGAAATGGCTGCAGGTTCTGCTCGTCATGATCAATACGTGATTGACGACAAAGTTGATCAAAAATTAGCAAAATTTAGCCGCCAATCCTCGGGTGTGCCGGGAACCGTTGCTGGAATGGCCCTTGCTGTTGAAAAGTATGGAACGATGAGTTTAAGTGAGGTTCTTGAGCCTGCTTATAAATTGGCGAATAAAGGTTTTGAAGTATACACTCAACTTGAAATGTCACTAGCTCGCAGTAAGGAGCGCCTCGGTGCGGACCCTGCAGCGGCAAAGGTTTTCTATAAGGCTGATGGCAGTAATTATAAAACTGGTGAAATTTTAAAACAAAAAGACCTTGCGAAGTCACTTCGGGCGATTATGCGCAAGGGAACTGACGCCTTTTACAAAGGGGGAATTGCAGAAAAAATAACAGCTGATATGGCGGCAAATGATGGTTTGATAACAATGGCTGATATGGCTGCCTATAAAGTATATGAACGGGAGCCCGTCTACGGAACGTATAAAGGATACAAAATAGCTACCATGCCCCCGCCTTCATCAGGGGGAATGCACATGATACAAATGATGAATATGCTGGAAAATGATGATCTTAAGGCACAGGGACATAATAGTGCGGCCACTCTTCATCTGTATATTGAATCAATGCGTCAAGCTTATGCTGACCGTAGTCTTTACGCTGGGGACCCTGCCTTCTTTAATATCCCTGTTGATAAGTTAATTAATAAGGAATATGCCAAAGAAATTCGCGCGCGCATTCCAATAGATCGTGCTCGCGAAAGCGCTGAAGTTGCGCCAACTAAAAACCTTGCCTATGAAAGTCCAGAAACAACGCATTATTCCGTAATGGATAAGTGGGGTAATGCTGTTAGTAATACCTATACGCTTAACTTTGGCTTTGGTAATGGTATTATGGCAGAGGGAACAGGAATACTGCTTAATAATGAGCTTGATGATTTTGATCATGAGCCATATAAGCCTGACGCTAACGGCAATGTTAGTGGTAAAGCCAACGCTCAGGAACCATATAAGCGTCCTCGATCATCAATGACGCCAACTATTGTTTTCAAGGATGATGTCCCTTTTTTAATCACTGGTAGCCCGGGTGGAGGAACGATCATTAATACTGTTTTTCAAACAGTAATGAATGTGATTGAATTTGATATGAATGTGGCTGCTGCTAGTAGTAAGCCGAGAATAAATCATCAATGGATGCCCGACATGACCACTATTGAAAGTGGTGTTAGCCAGGATACTCTAAATATACTTAAAGATATGGGTCATAAATTTAATTCCGGTCGCCGGACACTAGGAAGCACAAATAGTATTGTTTATCGTGACGGTTACTTTTATGGTGCCCACGATCCACGTAGTATGAATGCTGCGACGATTGGTATTAATTAAACTTTCATTATAAAAATAATAAAAGGCGGTCTTAATTGGCCGCCTTTCTTTTAATCACCCGGCGTACTTTTACAAGAGCAGAGTTCCGTGGTATTTTTATTTTTTTATGTAATTAAATTGGGTAAATTTGTACTAATTAGAATCATAATTAAGGCATTTCTATGAAAAAAATAATATTAACTTTGATTTTCACAACTGTAGTTTTAGCATCGCCTTCCTTAGCGCTGGACAGATTGCCAGCCTATGATGCGGTGGATGGGTTCGTTCCTGTTATTGGGTCAACTGGTATGGTTAGTAGTCGACATAAAATTGCAACTAAAGTTGGGGCAGATATTTTAAATAGTGGTGGGAATGCTATCGATGCTGCTGCGGCAGTCGCCTTTGCACTAGCTGTTGTACATCCTGAGGCAGGCAATATTGGCGGTGGTGGTTTTATGGTTGTTCATACGGCCGAAGATCGTCGCACAACAACTATCGATTACCGCGAATATGCTGCCGATCTAGCTACTCATGATATTTATGTAGTTGATGGCAAGGTTGATCCGTTTTTATCGTTTCAAAGTCGTAAGTCTGTTGGTGTGCCAGGCACTGTAGCGGGAATGGCCATGGCGGTTCAGAAGTATGGCACATTTTCGCTATCTAAGATTATAGAGCCTGCTTATAGACTGGCACGGAATGGTTTTAAAGTGGGTAGACATCTTGAAAGAACGCTTGACACCCACAAAGAAAAACTTAGCGCTGCACCGGAAACACGAGCAGTATTTTATAAAGAAGATGGTAGCAACTATTTATACGGTGACCTGCTAGTACAACCTGATTTGGCAACATCTTTAAAGGCAATTATGGACGGTGGAGTTGATGCTTTTTATAAAGGTGATATTGCTCGAAAAATTATTGCTGACCAGGAAAGGTACGATGGTATCATCACCATGGAAGATATGGCAGCATATGTGCCAATAGAGAGGGAACCCGTGTTTGGTACTTACAAAGGCTATAAGATTGCAGCTATGCCGCCACCCTCTTCTGGCGGTGTTCATGTAGTGCAGATGCTTAATATGCTTGAAAATGATGATATTGAGGCTAAGGGCCATAATAGTGCTGCTACCCTCCACCTTTATATTGAAGCTATGAGGCAAGCGTATGCGGATCGAAGTCTTTACACTGGGGATCCTGAATTTTTTGATGTTCCAGTGAAAAAGCTTACCGATAAAGATTATGCGGCTGAAACTCGAGCCCTCATTACAATGGATCGTGCTCGCAAATCATCAGACTTGGCCCCAACAGTAGGGTTAAATAGTGAAAGCCCACAAACGACACATTTTTCTGTGATGGATAAGTGGGGTAACGCTGTCAGTAACACCTATACAGTAAATTACGGATTTTATGAAGGAATGATGGCTGCTGGTACAGGCATTGTCCTAAACAATGAAATGGATGATTTTGACCATCTGCCCTATGAGCCTGATGTAAACGGCAATATAAGCGGTAAAGCGAATGCGCAAGAACCCCGCAAGCGTCCTCGCTCATCGATGACACCAACTATTGTACTTAGAGACGATGTTCCTTTTTTACTCACCGGAAGTCCCGGAAGCTCAACGATTATTAATACGGTTTTCCAAACTATTATGAACGTAATTGAATTTGATATGAATATCGCTGCCGCATCAAGTAAACCAAGGATTCATCATGAATGGATGCCTGACGTGGTACAGGTAGAAAGTGGTTTAAATGTTGATACTATAAATATCCTAAAAGGAATGGGCCATAATATTGTTTATCGGGCAGAGAGTAATACCTATGGCTTTATGACTCTAGGTGAAACGGCAAGTATTGTTTATAAGGATGGGTTTTTCTATGGTGCACATGATCCGCGCAATATGGATGCTGGAACGATTGGGCTTAATTGATTGTTGTAAAAAAGTAAAAGTTCTGTAGGTTGTTTTTTATAATTTATTAGAAAGAGAATAAAATGAAATTAAAAATTTTGGTTATAGCGGCGCTTGTTGCAAACTTTTTGACCTTTGTAGCTACTTCGCAAGAACAAACACCGCGACTTGAAACCAAGGACCGATTTGTTCCGGTAATTGGCCGCAATGGTATGGTCACATCACGTGAAAAAATAGCATCTCAAGTCGGAGTTGATATCCTCAAAAAAGGTGGGAATGCCGTTGATGCAGCAGTTGCAGTTGGCTTTGCTATGGCGGTTACATATCCTCAAGCTGGTAATCTTGGTGGCGGTGGTTTTATGGTTATTCATTTAGCAGAAGAAAATAAATCAGTTGCCATCGACTATCGCGAAATGGCTCCGGCAGCAGCGTCCCGTGACATGTTTCTTAATGCGGATGGCACTGTAAACGAAATGAGTTCAAGGTTTACTCATAAGGCTACTGGCGTTCCTGGAACTGTGGCGGGTATGGCACATGCACTGAAAAATTATGGTACTATGTCACTAAAGCAGGTGATGCGTCCAGCATACGATCTCGCGCTTAAGGGTTTTCCTATGTATAACTATCTCGAGGGTTCTTTAAACGCTCGAAAAAAACGGATGATGCTAAATGATGCTGCTGCAAAAGTTTTTTATAAAAAAAATGGATCGTCTTATAAGTACGGAGAAACCTTTAAGCAAAAAGATCTCGCTTGGTCGCTAAAGCGTATTATGGACGGTGGCGAAAAAGAATTTTATCAAGGTAAAATTGCTGAACGTATTGTTGCTGATATGGAAGCTAATGGCGGACTTATTACAATGGAAGACATGGCTAACTATAAAGCTGTCGAGCGTCCCGCATTAGTAGGTGAATATAAGGGTCATAAAGTTGTTACTATGCCACCACCATCATCAGGGGGTGTTCATTTGGTGCAGATTATGAATATGCTAGAAAATGACGACCTAAAGTCAAAGGGTCATAATAGTGCGGCAACACTTCATCTGTATATTGAGGCTATGCGTCAGGCTTATGCTGACCGGAGTAAATATCTTGGTGACCCTGATTTTACAGATGTTCCCGTTGAAGAATTGACCAGTAAAGCGTACGCAAAAATAATCCGCGATCAAATCCCTACTGATAAAGCACGTCGATCAACTGATATTGCACCCGCCCTTAATTTAATTGCCGAAAGCCCTGAGACCACTCACTTCTCCGTGATGGATAAGGATGGTAATGCGGTGAGCAATACTTACACACTTAACTTCAGTTACGGTATTGGTGCGGTGGCACCGGGCACGGGGATTTTATTGAATAACGAAATGGATGATTTTTCTGCAAAACCTGGTACGCCAAATGGGTACGGACTTATTGGCGGTGAAGCTAATAGTGTACAACCGATGAAGCGTCCGCTTTCATCAATGACGCCGACTATCGTTCTTAAGAATGACAAACCATTCTTTGTCACGGGTAGTCCAGGTGGATCAACAATTATTACTGTTGTTCTGCAATCGGTTTTTAATGTGCTTGAGTTTGATATGAATGCTATGCATGCATTAGCAGCGCCACGTATTCATCATCAATGGCTTCCAGATTTTGTAATGATGGAAGAAGGCGTTAGTCAGGATACCAAAGATATATTGTTAGAGATGGGCCATATCATTGCTCCAGGAGGGCGTACAATTGGATCCTTGAGTACTATAATGTATAAAGAGGGTATTTTCTACGGTGCGGCCGACATCCGCAGTCTTGATGCCGCGGCTATCGGTTACTAAATGATTAATTTTTTTATAAATAGGGAGGATCGATTGATCCACCCTATTTTTTATTTTTATGAATTTTCTTTCTGACTAGGTTGTGATTTTTAAAATCATTGCCTTATTTAGGCTGGGAGATGATGTGTATATCGTGTTGCGGAAAAGGAAAACTAAGATTGTTATTATCAAAATTCTGTTTAATATTTTTTATTAAATCCCAGCGAACAGCTGAATAATTATTACTTTCTACCCATGCCCTAATCCCAAGATTTACAGAGCTTTCACCAAGGTCATTTACAAAAATAGCTGACAATGGATCTTTAAGAATACGGCTATCAGTTTCTAAAATCTTATTAAGTTCAACAATGGCATGATCAATATCATCGCTATAACTGATACCTATGAGTAGGTCAATGCGTCGGGTTTTGTTAGAAGAAAAGTTTTTAATGGCAGAACCCCATATTTTACTATTGGGTACAATGATTTTTACATTATCACCAGTGGCCATTTCCGTAAAAAATAGACCGAGCATTTTAACGGTACCTTCAAGTCCGCCTACATCTACAAACTCACCAACTTTGAACGGACGAAATATTAGAAGCATAACACCAGAGGCTACATTACTAAGGGTTCCCTGTAGTGCTAAACCAATGGCTAAAGATGCAGCACCTAATATTGCTATTAAGCTTGCTGTCTCAACACCAAAGCGGTCAAGTACTGCTAAGATTGTAAAAATAATTATGACATATCGTGCGAGGCTCGAGAAGAATGCACCAAGAGTGTTATCTATTTTTGGACTTGATGAACAAGCATTAAGAACTGCCTTTTTTACTCTACCCGAAATCCAAAAACCAATTATAAGTATAAGAATTGCGAAAATAAAATTTATGCCGTAACGGGTTCCTAGTTCAATAACAAGGTCCGTATAGTTAGTTACATTTTCTTCCATTTTAACCTTATCTCAAAGTTTTAATCATCTTCAACTAAGGGTAGAAGGTAAAAGGAAAATGCGCAATGTATAATTAACTATAGCTAATTGGCCATTTCATATAAGAATTTAATTAATATTTCTATAAACTTATAACTAATTTTTTAACTTGCTTGATGGATTAGGACATCTCAGTAACTGCCTGCAAGAGGGCATCAAAGGGAAGTGTGATACATGTGCGTCTATTTTTATGTTCTCGTACCACATTAAAAACATCGAGGTCTTGCCATTTTTTATCTGGCCAAGTATTTATTTTTGGGCCGTCTACATCATCAATTGATGAGTTAATTTTTTTCAATAACTTTGATATAGTATTTTTATTGAGGCCTTTAAAATCTTTTCCTAACACAGATGCGCTAGCCTGGCAGAGGGCGCAAGCCTTTGCTTCGTAACTAAAATCTATAAGTGTATCACCGTTCATTTTAATATAGACTGTTATTCTATCACCGCACATTGGATTGTGAACAATGCTGCTATGATCAGGATTTTCAATCTTACCAAAACCGGTTGCATTAGCCGCATGTTTAAGGATAGTTTTTTGGTAAAGCTCATCAATCATCCTATAGGATTAATACATTGTTACATGTCTGTCTAGTGTAGTGAATAAATCGAATAAAGTTAGTTCGATTTTAATTGCATTTTATTACAATAATGTTAAAAATTAGGCAAATTTAGGGTAACAGGGAACTTTATAAGAAATAATAATAAAGGGTTGTTCAATATTGGATCTCATTTTGATATTCTTACTCTTTGGTTTTCTAAATTTTTTTATATTAATATTAACAACAATAAAGAAGAGTTTTTAAATGGAAGAATTAATTTTTGACTTCGATATGAAGGTCTCAGCAGTAATTCTGGCACTTACATTCACTGGTATTTTTACTGAGCATATTCATGGTTTTCACCGGGCAAAAGTAGCTATGCTTGGTGCTGGCTCAATGGCACTTGTTGGGCAGTATTTTGGTTTTTATGACTATCATGGTGCAATTGAAGTAATCGACTGGAACGTAATTTTCTTGCTCGGTTGTATGATGACGATTGTGTCAATCATGATCCCAACAGGCGGTTTTCAAAACCTAGCTGTGGTTTTAGCCCGCGCTAGTAAAGGACGCCTATATCTAATGTTAGCACTGATTGGTACTGCAGTTACAGTTATCAGTCTGCTGCTCGATAACGTTACGACCGTAGTTATCTTCGGACCGCTTATCATTATGATAGCACGTACAATGGCTGTTTCACCACTTCCTTATCTAATGGCTGCAGCTTTGCTATCAGATACAGGTGGCGTTGCAACTCTTGTTGGTGATCCGCCAAACTTAATGATTGGTTCAGCGGCTGATATTTCGTTCAACACCTTTATTATTCATATGGGACCTCCGGTTCTAATTGCTTGGCTTGCTGTGCTAGTAATGTTGAAGTTTCTTTTCAAAAAAGAGCTGGCAGAAACGCCTGCTCCTTGGCAAAAGATTGAAGAAATTCCCATAACTGATAAACATCTATGGTATTGGTCCCTTGGTATCTTGGGTGCGATGGTTCTTCTCTTTGTTAACCATACTGCTCTAGGCTGGGAAGCTTGGGTTGTAAGTGCCGCAGGTCTTACAGCACTGTGGTTTGTTAGCCGTAACATTCCACTCGATGAGACACTTGAAGGCGTTGAGATGTCGTTACTTCTTTTCTTCACTGCGTTATTCATGCTTATTGGTGGTGTTGAGGAAAGTCAGTTCCTTCAATATATTGGTCAGCAAATCTTGCCATTAGTTCAAAGTGACTTGATGCTTGCCTCCATTGCACTTATGTGGGTGTCTGCCGTGCTCTCTGCGGCCATTGATAACATTCCTTTTACAGCGGCAATGATACCAATTATTCTTGGTCTTGAAACACAAGGTATTAACGTTTCACCATTATGGTGGTCACTTGCTATCGGTGTTGGTATGGGCGGAAATGGTACACATATTGGTTCAACAGCGAATGTATATATTGTTACTATTTCAGAGCGTCTTGCCCGAGATAGTGGAAACCCAGATATGGCAATTACGCCAGCAATGTGGATGAAGAAAGGCCTACCGGTCATGTTCGTTACATTAATATTATCTAGTATATTCTTCCTATTGTTCTTTGATTGGTTCACGGCTCCCGTGAGTGGTATCTAGAACAATCTAGTCTATATCCTAACTATTGAAAAATCCGGCCTTGTGCCGGATTTTTTGCGTTCAGTTTATAAAATTTATTATGTTTGTTGTAAACATTTGTGTCTATAAAAAATATCAGTAATCGCTATACGCGATGTTTTAAACACTATAGGGTTGCTAGGATAAAAATTATAATAAGTCATTAAACGACAATTACAAAATTGATATAAAAGAGGGAATAAATGTTAGACATAAATAATTATTTGGTATCCATTGATAGTTTTATTGGCAGTGCACCTTGGTTTCCATTTTACTTGCTAGGGATTGGATTATTTTTTACTATTTATCTAAAATTTCCACAAATTAGATTTTTTAAACATGCGTGGTCGGTGTTGCTTGGTAAAGACAAGAAAAAGAAAAAAAGTAAAGTAAAGGGCGATACAACTCATTTTCAGGCTATGTCTATGGCGCTGTCAGGAACTATTGGAACTGGTAATATTGGAGGGGTAGGTCTAGCTATCTATATTGGTGGCCCGACGGCTATTTTTTGGATGCTTGCAACGGCCTTTGTTGGGATGACAACAAAATTTGTTGAAGTTTCACTTTCACACAAATACAGAGTTATTAATGAGGATGGAACTATTGCAGGTGGTCCAATGTACGTTATGGATAATGCGCTTGGTTGGAAACCGATGGCTATATTCTTTGCTGCTGCAGTTGTTCTGAGCTCTTTTGGGACTGGCAGTATGCCGCAGGTTAATAATATTGCTCAGGTAATGCGCGAAACCTTTAACTTTAATGAAATGGCCGTTGGTGGCGTGGCATCTATTCTACTTGGTTTTGTTATAATTGGAGGAATTACACGCATCGCCGGATTTGCATCTCGTGTAGTTCCTGCAATGGCAGCCTTATATTTTGCTGGTGCACTTTGTGTGATTATCAGTAATTATGAAAATATTATTCCTTCATTCTTATCTATATTTACTAGTGCATTTACTGGTTCCTCAGCAATGGGTGGGTTTTTGGGTGCAACATTTGCTTTTGCAGCTAACAAGGGTGTTGGACGTGGATTATTCTCCAATGAGGCGGGGCAGGGTTCATCTGCTATTGCTCATGCCTCGGCGATTACAGAAGAGCCAGTGTCAGAAGGAATGGTTTCATTGCTTGAGCCGTTTATCGATACAATTATAATTTGTACATTAACAGGCCTTGTCATTCTTTCTTCAGGCGTTTGGTTAGAAAAACATGAAAATATTTTTCAAAAATCAGACTTTAGTATAATTTCAGGTTCCTATAGCGACACAGTTGAGGAAGATAAAGCAGCCCTCTATAAACATCTAAACTTCATGGATGGATCTACGGTCAGTACTCTTGACGGTGAAATTGACATAGTTGATGGTAAAATGATTACTAATGGGGCTACTATTCTTAATGCACGTTCAGTGGCAGAAAATGTGATATTTTCTAAAGATGATCAGCCATATTCAGGTAAGCTCTCTGTAATAGATGGAAATCTGGGTGATAGAAGTATAGTGGTAAAAGGAAAATCGCTGATCCATTCCGCAGCCTTAACTAGCAAGGCTTTTACTCGAAGCTTTCTTGGAGATGGCGGTCAATATATAGTCGCTGTCTCATTAGCACTGTTTGCCTTCTCTACGGCGGTTGCGTGGTCATATTATGGAGACAGAGCCATTACTTACTTGTTTGGCCCTAGAGGCGTTTTACCATACCGAATAGTATACGTAATAGGTTTCTTTGTGGCTTCTTTTGCTGACACAACAGTGATATGGACATTCGCCGCAATTACGGTTGCTTTCATGACCATTCCAAATGTTGTTTGTATGTTTATGATGCGGAAAGAAGTGAACCAAATGGTCAGCGACTATTCTGATAAAATAAAGTAATCAGTTAGCTATAAAAAGTATAATATTTAAAAGAGCGAGATTAAAATCTCGCTCTTTTTTTGTTTATTAAAAATTATTAATTGTAATTATAATTTAATGACCATTGATAAACTTAGTAAAGGAATAGTCTGAATTCCAGTATTCCTTGATTTTATCATAGTTTATTAATAAGGTTTTAGAGATGTACTATAGTTTTGGTCACTTAGAAACATTGTGACATGGCATTATTAAAAATTATTGTAAGTAAATTAAATTAAGGTTTTAACGACAAAGTAGGACGAACATTGCGTGTAAAGAACCTATGCTTTAATAAGCGTGAAAATAAAATTATTGTAATAGTTATTTAAAAATAGAAAGTTAAATAAGGTGAATAAAAGTTTTAAAAAAGGTTTACCTAAAGAGAACAAGAAAGAATTTAAAACAGATGTATCCGCAGCTGTAAAGCCTAATAGTACCATAAAAGAAGTAGAATGTTTTGAAGAGATTTCTGGTTTTATTAAATGGTTTGATGGCATTAAAGGTTATGGTTTTATCCAACCAGATGATGAAAAAAACCGAGACAAGGGAGATATTTTGATCCATTTTTCAGTCTTAAAAGAGCACGACCGTTCATTCTTGCCAGAAGGTGTAAAGGTAGTGTGTCTCTCTGTAAATCGCCTAAAAGGAAGGCAGGCAATCAAAATACTTAGTTTTGACCTAAGCTCCGCGATTGAAGAAGATCAGGGTGAGCAAAACTTTATTTTCCAACATAAAAACTACACTGAGAATGATTATGTTGAGGTAGTGGTTAAATGGTTTAATAAAGTTCGTGGTTATGGGTTTGTAAATAGGGGTGATGGAGGTCAGGATATATTTGTCCATATGGAAGTTCTCCGTTATTATAATATTGATAAACTTGTGCCAGGTCAGTCAATAGTTGTTGCCATCGAAGATGGGGACCGTGGACTTATGGTTAATGCGATCAAACAAACGGAATAAATAATTTTTCGATTAATTTTATTTTTTTATTCTTAAATATTAATAAACCTAGTTATGAATAATATAATGACATCTCGTAATTATCTAAAATAAAAATATTTAATAAAGAGAAGTAATGATTGATACATGTGATTACTTTATTTATTATAAAAAAATGAAGAATTAAAAGGAAATAAAATGAAATTAATTATTATATTACTCATGACAATTGCTGCAACAGGGTGCTCCCTTAATGTGCCATTTATCCCTGGAATATAGGCTTCCTCAAAAACAAATATTTAAACCTTTGAGGGGTTTGGCTGTGTCTAGGTAGGATAACTTAGCATGTAAATGTAAAAAGCATCCTGCTAGATAGGTAAATAGTGGAATTAACCTAAAACATGCTAATTTTTAAAATTAAAAATAATAATTTACTGAAACCGTTAAGTTTATTTTTTATCATAATATCCTTTTCGACATTTTTAACGATGCTTAATACTGAAGCGCAAGGCATATTCCCTCGCGATATGATTTATGTTGAGAGTAAATTAAAAATTTATGATTTTGATGTTGAGCTGGCATTAGATGATAGCCAAAGGTCATATGGTTTAATGTTCAGAAATACTCTTCCCAAGATGAGTGGTATGTTATTTATTTATGATAGTAAACGCGATCTTAGTATGTGGATGAAAAATACGTTTATTTCACTAGATATTCTTTTTTTGGATGAGGATGGCACAATCATAAATATTGCCAAATCAACAGAACCTAGATCGCTTTCTATTATCAATTCAAAGCATGAAGCAAAAGCTGTTCTAGAGCTTAATGGTGGGCTCACAAATGAACTTGAAATAATGGTTGGGGACAGGATAATTCATTCATCTTTTAAAAATTTTGATAAATGAACCGCTTTCCAAAAATAAGACTTGCACGCTCCCCTTTGATCACGTATTACCCAATCACAATTTGTTTTCACAGGTTGTATATTTAGGTCGGGGAGTGGCGCAGCCTGGTAGCGCACCTGTTTTGGGTACAGGGGGTCGCAGGTTCAAATCCTGTCTCCCCGACCATTTTATTTTCAAACACATTTATTATAGTCTACAATAATGGCAGTCAGAAGAATTCTGGTGCTGCGTATTAGTGACTTATTAGAAATTTTTGTTTATATAAAAGTTAAAAATTTACAATTATCTATATAATTTAGATTAGTCAAAGTCATCCAGAATAGTAATTGATTTCTTAAATGTACGTCGATCCATTTGTCTTCCATAAAATAGTTTTTGAACACGCAAATATTCTATTTTTGTCAGGCCAGAATCTTTATACTTTTGATAGGAACGTCGCATAGCACTTCGAACATTTTTCTCGTTACTTGATACAAATAGATAACTATTATCTTTCATCTGTTCTATGGTTCGTGGCGTGTTGTTTCTCCAATTGAATGGCTCACATGTTGAATAGATTATGCCATCGAAGATATCAGGATATATTTCCATTGCAACGCTTGCAGGATAACAACTATCTGCCGAGGCAACGATATAAATCCGTTCTTTATTTATTTCATACTTGTCTTGGATAAAAGCTGTAGACAAGACAGCGATCAACATTTCTTTGTTTAATTTAAGTTGACCCGTCTTATTAAGCGCTACCATTATTAAATTCTGCTCTTTAAGAACTGTGTTCCAGCCAATTGGAGTTTTAGCGAGGTTCCTCTGTGTCATGTGCACAACTATCCCTGGAGGCATAGTAGGATCATAATTATCAGGAACAAAAATTGACCATTTTATTTTATCGTCTGTGGCTAAAGTTTTAGAAAAACTTTTTGCAGCTTCTTCGCCAATTATCTCTGCACTTGAGGTTGAAAATTCTAATTTTCCAGTCTGAACTGCAGATACTCCATCCTGTGCATTTGCAGAAAGAAAAAATAATGGAGCTATTAGCAGTAGAGTTATAATATATCGACAGAACATTTTTTCACCAATTAATTAACTATCTAATTGTACTTTTAACATAGTACAATTTTTTTTTATATACTTTTGTATTCAACTTAAATACAGCCTTAAAATAATTAAACGTGGATACCTGCGGATAAGAATTTACCAATCAATCTGAAATCGAAGGCCGAAGGTGTTGATGGCTTGACCGTTATTAATACCACCTTCAATATTTGAGTTGGAATAATTAGCCATAACACGCGTGTAATTATTTAAGTGCCAGTTCATACCAACTATATAAGATGTTTGCTTACCACCAAGGACGTTAGCAACTTTATCTGTAAGATCAATTACGTCATAACGTGCAGCAATTTGGAATGCACCAGACCCGCCGGAAGATACGGGGTTAGCAACTTTGATACGGTCAAATACTCCTCCCTTATAGCTGCGACTTTCACCAGTTATAATGTAGCTTACGTCAACATATCCGCCGCTAAAATTAGCATCAATCCCAGTGCTCGTTGCTGCATTTGATTTCATCCAACCCCATTCAGCCTGTGCGGATAAAGGGCCAAAAACTGCGCCGAATTCAGCTCCAAAAAAAGTATCTGACTTGGAATTGAGGTTTCCAGTATCAACATACCTAGAAGGAGAAAGGTGGTGGTGTGGTCGCTGCCTATATCTTTTTGTAAGGATACCTTGATCATTGTCACGATGAAATGCAGAAGTACCAATATGTATCAATGCATTTTTTAACCTAGCGGCATATGTAGAACGAACAGCATATGTTCGGCCTTCCTTGTTAGAGTTTTCAGCGAAGTTACCCTGAAAGATACCAGCTTTTATTGTGAAATCCTTTTGTATAAAATTTGCGGCTATACCAATGTTACGGCCAAAACCAAACGCATCCGTAATGCCTGACCTCTCAATAAACGTGATGTACCGGCTTGATGTTTGTTCTTCAAGTGATACGGGGACCTTATATTGTCCAACAGCTATAGAAATTGGTTTAAGTGACCACTCCATATAGGCATCTTTAACGTTTGAATTACCACCAGCAAAATCAACTTCAAATCTATATTTTATATCTTTCATGATAATGCCTTCAATACCGAGACGGGCAGCACGAAATTCTGTTGTGTCTGCAACTTTGCCACTGTTATCTGATATTGACCCCCAGTCGGTAAAAATACGGCCTCGCATTTTCATTTTATATTTGCCATCGGCACTTGAAAGTTCTGGCGCACCTTTCCAGACCACATTTAGGTCTTGTGCAAGTGAAGTTGAAGTTGAGATAAGCAATAAGGTGATTCCAAAAATTGAAAAAATAATTTTAGAAATTGGCATTTATCTTCCTTAAAACGCAATGTTTTTGGTTATTAGTATCTTGAAATTGGCACTATATTAAGTCAATATATGAGGTGCGAACGACAAATATAATTTAAGGAAATAGTATGTCAACCTATAAACCTTCTGAAAATTTAGAAGAAAATCCACGAGTAAAGGCCGTTTTTGATGATATTCGTAGGGTGCGAAAGTCTAATTTTATTAATAATATGTGGCACTATATTGCTTTTGATGAAGATCTTTTGGAACGCACTTGGACTGATGTCAAACGCGTTATGGCTGAACCATCTGAAATTGATCCTATGACTAAAGAATTAATATACCTTGCCGTTTCTATTTCAAACTCATGTACTTACTGCGTTCATTCACATACTGCAGCTGCTCGTTCTAAGGGGATGACTGATGCACAATATGCAGAGTTGATTAAAATTGTATCCCTAGCTGCAAGGACTAATCATATCGCGAATGGTCTTCAGATACCAGTTGATGATGTGTTTGATGAAGATAAAAACTAGAATTTTTTAATACCAATTAGCTACGCACCTTCCTTAGTTCCTTCCATTGGGTAGTGTACCTTGGGCTCAACATGTTGCGCGCCATGAACCACTTTTTATTTGTTCCAGCTACAGCCGGACGAATAGTTTCACGGCCGTGTATTCTGTTGACCATATCCATAGTTTCCATAAGTCTGGTTAACTTGTGTGACTGACCTCCACCGAAGAGAGATATTTGTCTTTCCGTATCATATACAAGCCCAGTAAGCATTATACCCGCTTTTTGGTAACTAAATTTTGGTTTGTAGATGCTATCTAATACTTCTAGGGCTGCCTTAATAATTGTTCCCGCGTCATTACGGGCTTCATTAAGAGTAATCGCCTGTCCTGCGGAATAACTGTTACGTTTATCTCCATAGGGGTCAGTTTTTATGAAGACATGCACTCTAAAAGCAAACACTTTTTTAATGCGGGCTTTTTCAGCAGCACGGTTTGCGTAAAAAGAAACGGCTTCAATCATTTCCTGCTTGGCTTTTATACGGGTCTTAAATCCGCGGCTCACAATAATGTTTTGTGGGTGAGGAGGGGCTTCTTCAAGGGGAATACAGCTTATACCATTTAATTCTCTTACTGTACGTTCGGTAACCACACTAAAGCGCTTGCGGACAGCTCTAGGATCGAGCTGTGATAAATCATAAGCGGTTCTAACCCCAAAGTCTTTTAGCCGTTCAGTTAGCCCCCTACCTATGCCCCAAACTTTATTCACATCTATTTGTTTTAATATGTCGTAGTTAGGTTTTTCCATAATATAAGAACCAGATTGACCTTCAAACCGTTTGGCAACGTGATTGGCAATTTTGGCAAGTGTTTTGGTTGGTGCTATACCTACGGAGACGGGAACACCCGTTAAGCGTTCAACATCATACTTGATAAGCTTTCCTCTTGCCTCCAAGTCCTTAAAGCCTTTAAGATTTAAGAAGGCCTCATCAATTGAATAGATCTCTAGTTCAGGACTAAATTCTTCTAAGACTGTCATAACTCGTTCTGATAAATTTCCATATAGAGCATAGTTGCTTGAGAAAACAGCAACACGTTTTTGAAGTAGGTCACTCTTTACTTTAAAAAAGACATCTCCCATTTTATATCCCAGTGCCTTTGCTTCATTTGATAGAGCTATAAGACAACCATCATTATTAGATAATACAACAACAGGCCTGCCTTTAAGGTCAGGACGAAAGACACGCTCACAGGACGCATAGAAACTATTACAGTCTACTAAAGCAAACATAAGCTATAATTCTGTTATTGAGGAGGTAACAACACCCCAGATGGTAAATTCTTCAGTGATTGATTTAAACTGTGCATTTTCAGGATCTAATTGTGGTGGATTTAATTTAAGGTTTAAACGCTTTACCGTAAGGTCACCTGATATTGTTGCAACGACAACCCTTCCGTGAGTAGGAATTACTCCTCTATCTACAATAAGAATATCACCATCATTAATGCCAGCACCTGTCATGCTTTCCCCTTCGGCACGGAACAAAAAGGTTGAAGAGGGGCTTTTAATAAGTTTTTCATTCAGGTCAAGCCTGTCTTCTAACCAATCTTCGGCGGCACTTGGAAAGCCACAGCTCACTTTGCTTGGTGCAATTGGCAATAATACTGTGTTTCCACATTTAACAGGTCTAATATAGGAGAGAGAATCAATCATTTTACACTTAGAACATAAATAGAACAAAAGTAAAAGAAAATTGATGTAGGTATCTACAATATGGAGTTTTTAATGTATGAAAATATTTTTTTAGATCCCTTTGAGCAATGATAATTTATCATTCCACTATCCCATTTAACTCTGGCATATTGAACATTAGATTTATATTCTGCATGGCTTGCGATGCCGCACCCTTTAAGAGGTTATCCAAAGTTACTACAAAAACTCCCCTGTTGGGATCTCTTTTACTCATTTTAAAGCCACCAATATTAACATTAGGTGTATGGGCTGTTTTTTGCACCTCAGGAATAGAAACTGAGACTTTTACCAGAACTTCTTGAGCATAGTAATGCTTAAAAAGAGAGAGAAGTTTACTGGCACTTAATTGTGAATTAAGTCTAAAATGAATAGTTAAACTTATCCCTCGAAAGTGAGGTGCTACATGGGGAATGAAATTAACATCTCTTCCAAGGTGATGAGAAATTTCTGCCTCATGTCCATGCTCGGTCATTTGATAAGGAAGAAAGTTTTCATATAGGTATTTCGGGTTGTTTTTATCTGATGGTGTGCGTCCAGTGCCAGAATACCCGGAAACTCCAAATATTACTGGGTTTTCTGCAAGCTTTTCCAGTAGAGGGGCAAGCCCAAGTTGGGCACCGGTTGCATAACAGCCAGGATTACTTACTTTTGACGCTGCTCTGATTAGCTTTCTATTTTTTTCAGTTAATCCGTAAACCCATTCATTATCAAACCTCATGTCGTAGGAAAGATCAATGATTTTGCATGGTGTATTTTTTAATGCTTTAACATATTTTTTAGCAATTCCATTTGGTACTGCTAAAACGTATATCTCGGATGAAAAGTTTTTAATGTTTTCTGGTTGAATATTTTCAAATTTAATACTTTGTCCTGCCAGAGCAGGAAAAATTTCATCGACTAATTCTCCCCCATGACTATGGGAACCAATAAAGCCAAGTTTAAATTCATTATGCCTTAAGATTATTTTTATTAACTCTTCAGCAACATAACCTCTTGCTCCAACTATAGAAATTTTTTTTATTATAATTTTTCTCCAAAACCATCAGTTCTGATCCAACTGCTGGTCCGGTTTAGTGCGTCTTTTTTTATTAAATCTAAGGTATCCTTATTTTTAATTCCATAGGATAAAATTAACCAGTCTTGATCCCTTATCATGGTGTCTGACTTACTAATGTACCAATTATTAATGATATTACTAGTTCGAGATCGCCAATAAAGGGCTGGGTTATTTTTTTTAATTTCTACCCATAGTGCGGCGCCTAGACCTTCACCCTGTGCCTCAGGCGTCACGGCAAATTTATCAAGGTAAGGTATGCCATTCTTCCCTTCAGTAATAATTGCAATAGCGCGTTTTGATTTGGACCAGATGACTTGTTTGAGAATTAGTTTTTTAAAGTAATCAGGTTTTAAGGTTTTGTTAAAACAACTTTCTAATAAAAATTTTGATTTGGGCACCATATTTTTTGGCAAGATTTTTAAGGCAGATATACTTTCACCTTTTCTTATCAGAGTACCGGCTCCCTGATGGGTAAATAATTCTCTGATGAGACAGTCCGCAGATGTAATTGAAACTGATGAGTTATCGGGTAATTGTTCAAGTAAGGTTTGGGTCTCTCGTAATTTTACCCTCATACCTTCTTTAATCCAGCGTTGTTTCATTAGATAACTATAATCGGTTGTAAGGTTTATAGCAGTAATATGTTGTTTATTTTGATCCCAAATTCCTCCAGAGGGGGTTAAAAAAATGACTTTTTGAGGTTGAATAACCTTAGCAAGAGCCTTCGTCGCTGTATCGGCATTAATATTAACCATTTGTCCAAATTTTGTTTCGCCTAAAGGTGTAATGATAGGAATAGAACCATTTTTAATAGCATGAAAAATATTATCAGTAATGACAGTTTCAGGCTTACCAACAAGTCCATATTTTTTTTGATTTAGGTAAGTACATTCAAATACCCCATGGTGAAAAGAACGTGCCTTAACATTGTTGGCTTCTAAGGCACTAATTAATTTATGACTTTCATCATACATAACTTTACGCACATATTTAATAGCTTTTGCTGAGGTAACTCTAATACCATCAGTTTTAGTCGTATTGATCTTATTTTGAGTAAGAACCTGATCTAGCTGTGGTCCTGCTCCATGAACTAATATTGGGATTAAGTCGAGGTTTTGCATAAAGGTAATTGCTTTAACAATACTTTCTAAATTATCAGCTAAAACTCCTCCTCCAATTTTTATTATGGCAAACTGGCATGGGGTCGTATTTGAAAATTTATTTAAATAAATTAATGCCTCACTTTTTCTTCCAAATTGAGATAGGAGTTCGATGAGGGCTGACTTTAGATAGTTTTTTTGAGTTTTCATTAATTAAATTCCAATAATTTATTTTAAATTTGTTAAAGGCTACTCCTGACGGAATAAAGAAACTGTCATTTCATTATTCTTTCTAACAATATCGCAGATAAAGTTTTTGATCCCATTGTGGTGTTTAAAACTTGAATACGAATACGCACACCATTGGTTATCTGGGCGCAGTTATTTAATAGAGTATGTGTACAAGGTAGGTAAAAGGGAGCACTTATTGTTACTGGAAACTTTAGTATGCAGTAAAATTAAGGGCCGCGGTGCTTCGTCGCATATCATTAGTTTGGCATAATGATGCTTTTGTGAACTGATATGTGAAAACACTAAATGTCATTTTTATCTCTTAGTAATTAATTGCAGCTTTTATAAACACATTTTTTTTGATTATACAATAAAAATATTTATAAATGAGAGAGAAGTTATCCTGTGTCAATTCGTACTTTAACTATTGTAATTGCTCTTGTGGCGTTAGCTGCTGTTGGATGGTATTTAGGGGAATACTAATTCTATTTATAATCTTGGTTGGATGACAGGTTCTATAGAAAGTGGATGGCAAGCGATAGCAGAAATAGATAAACGAGCGGCAAATTTATAGACTGATCCTGATTTAAAATCTTGGTCTATGAGCGTCTGCTTTAGGTTGAAATCAAATTTTTTAATGATAATAAAAATATTTATAAATAAGTTACTTTACTTTTGATTTATAATTATTAAATAAATATAGAATTCTAAATTCTATTTCGGGAATTAGCTTGAATGTTGACAGGGGTAACATATTGAGCTAAATCCTACAAATACTAATTTAAAAATGAGAGAGAAGGTATTCCTGTGTCAATCCGTACTTTAATTGTTTTCATTGCTCTAGCAGCGTTAGCTGCTATTGGATGGTATATCATGGCACCCTCGCCACAAATGGGACCCGGGGCGGGCCAAAGACCCCCCGTTTCAGTATCAGTTTTAGAACTGAAATCTCAAATTATTAGCCGTGAAGAGACGCTTCCTGGCCGAATTACGGCATTTAAGCAGGCGGAAATAAGGCCGCAAGTTAATGGTATAATTACCCAGAGATTATTTGAGGAGGGTGCCTATGTAGAAAAATTGCAGCCCCTATATCAAATTGATGATCGGCCATATCGTGCAGCCCTTTCGAGTGCGCAAGCTAACCTTCAGAGCGCACTGGCGACCGCAAAGGCAAGCGAGGCGAGGGAGGAGCGGTTTAAAAGGTTAATATCTAATAATACTGTTAGTGGGCAGGCTTATGATGACGCAAAAGCAGAATTTGATCAGGCTGTGGCTTCAATTTCTATTGCGGAGGCTGCAGTTACTACTGCACAAGTAAGTTTAGATTATACGAAAGTACTCTCCCCTATCTCGGGACGAATTGGAAAATCATCCGTAACGGAAGGTGCATTGGTTACTACAAATCAATTGGAAAGTTTATCAGTAATTACTCAACTTAACCCTATTTACGTTGATATAAATCAATCAGGTGCTGATGCGATGCGACTTCGGCAAGAAATAGTTGGTAAAAATATTCCGGTGAGTGTCATTATAGATAAGGATCGTAATATTAGGCATCTGGAAAAGGGTGAATTAAAGTTCTCGGGTATTATTGTTGATGAAACAACGGGTTCTATTGGTTTGAGAGCTGTAGTGCCAAACTCTAATGATATTTTGTTGCCGGGATTGTTTGTCCATGCAATTATTGAACTTGGAGAGCAAGACGTGGTGTTGGTGCCACAACGTGCAAGTACAAGGCAAGCAGATGGGTCTCTCGTTATTTGGATTTTAGATGACGATAATAAAGCTATTCCTAAAAAATTAGTTGTTAGCGGTTCATACCAAGATAAATGGATAGTTACAAATGGCGCTGAGGCTGGAGATACGGTTATTATAGAAGGCTACCAAAAAATAAGGCCTAATATGACTGTTTCTCCATCAGTATGGATTGCACCTTAACGGTAATTTTTAAGTATCATTTATCTTATTGTAAAATTATATGGCCTGATAAGGCATTAGGAATTAAAATTATGGCTCGATTTTTTATAGAACGTCCAGTTTTTGCGTGGGTCCTGGCAATCGTTGTTATGTTAGCGGGAATACTTTCAATCCGTGGATTGCCTGTTGAGCTTTACCCGCCAGTTGCGCCACCTACAATAGCGGTCACTGCTTTTTATCCAGGTGCTTCTGCGCAGACGGTTGAGAATGCGGTTACACAAGTAATTGAGCAACGTTTAGTTGGTATTGATAATTTAAGGTACTTCACTTCTAATAGCCTCGACGGGTCCGCAATCATTACTCTTACATTTGAACCAGAAACTGATCCGGATATAGCGCAGGTACAAACACAAAATAAAGCGCAGGCTGCGCTTACGCAGTTGCCGCAAGAAGTACAGGCACTTGGATTGACGGTTACAAAAGCTACAAGAAATTTTCTAATGGTTGTGGGTGTTTACGCGGAAACTGATGATATCACACAGGATCAAATAGGCGATATTGCTGTTACAATGTTTCAGGATCAAATATCTCGAGTGAATGGTGTTGGTAGTGTGCAGGTTTTTGGGGCTCAGCATGCGATGCGAATTTGGCTCAATCCAAATAAGTTACTCTCTTATAACCTCACGCCTCTAGATGTTCAGGATGCTGTTAGAGTGCAAAATACTGACGTGTCAGCCGGCCAAATTGGAGCATTACCCGCATTGGCAGGACAACAATTGAATGCGACTATTACTGCACAGTCACGGCTTCAAACCGTTGAAGATTTTGGTAATATAATTTTACGAATAAATACCGATGGATCTCAAGTAAGATTAAGCGATGTAGCGCGTTTAGAGCGGGGTGCTGAAAATTATGCGGCAATAGTAAGGTACAAGAGGCGGTTAGCTGCCGGTGTGGCAATTAGTATGTCGCCTGGAGCAAACGCACTCGCAACCGCAGATGCAGTAAAAGCACGTGTCGAAGAACTTGCGGTATACCTACCCGAGGGAGTTAATTACGTCTATCCCTATGATACGTCACCCTATATCAAACTATCAATTAAGTCCGTTATAATTACATTACTTGAGGCAGTAGGGCTTGTGTTTCTGGTGATGTTTTTATTTCTTCAAAACTTGCGTGCAACACTGATACCCATGATTGCTGTTCCGATTGTTTTGCTTGGCACATTCGGTGTCCTGGCTGCATTTGGTTATTCGATAAATACCCTGACTATGTTTGCAATGGTCCTAGCTATTGGTCTTTTAGTGGATGATGCGATTGTTGTGGTAGAGAATGTTGAACGCATTATGAGTGAAGAAGATCTATCCCCAAAAGAGGCAACTAAGAAATCGATGGATCAAATTACCAGTGCTCTTGTTGGTATTGCTATTGTTCTGTCTGCCGTATTTATTCCTATGGCATTCTTTGGCGGTTCAGCAGGGGTTATTTACAAGCAATTTTCGATCACCATTGTGTCGGCAATGACTTTGTCTGTTTTTGTTGCACTCATTCTTTCTCCTTCACTATGCGCTACATTCCTTAAGAATGATCACAGTGGGCAGAGGCGTGCTGACAAAGGTTTCTTTGGCGCATTTAATAGAAATTTTAATAAAGTGCGTATTTTTTATCAGGAAAGCACTTCATATATGGCGCGTCGAATGGCACGTTTTTTCATGATTTATGCCGTTCTTGCAGGTGGATTGGTTTATATTTTTTCTACACTTCCCACATCTTTTTTACCAAATGAAGATCAAGGTATAATGCTTATGCTCGTTAATACACCTCCAGGTGCTACATCAGAAAGAACGATGGAAAGTGTTAAAAAAATTGAAAATTATTTTTTAGATGACCAAGCAGAAAATGTTGATCGTATTTTTACAATAACTGGTTTTAGTTTTGCGGGGCAAGCTCAAAACAATGGTATGGGCTTTGTAGGTTTAAAGGATTGGTCTGAACGTAAAAGACCAGACCAAAGTGTTTTTGCTATATTTGCTCAAGCGTTTGGAGCACTTTCGCAGGTTAAAGACGCCACTGCCTTTACTTTTTTCCCACCACCTATTCAAGAACTTGGTAACGCATCTGGGTTTGACTTTCATATAGTTGATAGGGCCGGTCTTGGTCATGATACTTTGATGAGGGCTCGCGGTCAGTTGCTCGGTGCTGCAGCACAAAACCCTTCATTAGCAGGGGTCAGACCCTTTGGTCTTGATGATGTGGCACAATTAAAAGTCGACATCGATAGTGAAAAGGCATCTGCACTTGGAATTGCTTTGAATGATATCAATCGAACACTACAAATTGCTTGGGGATCAAGTTATGTAAATGACTTTCTTGATAATGGTAGAATTAAGAGAGTTTACATGCAGGCTGATGCTGAGTTTCGCATGGCACCGGAAGACTTAAATGAGTGGTACGTCAAAAATAACCGAGGTGAAATGGTACCTTTTAATAACTTTTCAACTACTAGGTGGGAATATGGTTCTCCTAAGTTAGAACGATTTGGCGGAATAGCGTCCTTGAACTTCCAAGGATCTCCTGCACCCGGCGTAAGTTCAGGTGCCGCAATGGACGAAATTGAGAAAATTGTTGCTACACTTCCTTCCGGTATTGGCATTGAATGGTCTGGTCTTTCTTATGAGGAGCGTCAAGCGGGGGCACAGGCATCGGCTTTATACGCAATATCAGTATTAGTTGTGTTCCTATGTCTTGCCGCACTTTATGAAAGTTGGGCAGTACCACTTGCTGTGATGCTGGTTGTGCCGCTTGGGGTTCTTGGTGCTGTTATAGCAAGTAAAATTTTTGGCATGGCCAATGACGTTTATTTTCAGGTTGCACTCCTTACCACAGTTGGCCTAGCGGCTAAGAATGCAATTCTTATTGTTGAGTTTGCTAAAGCGCTTCATGATGAGGGCTTAAGCCTGATGGAAGCAACTGCCATTGCAGCACGTCGTCGGTTTAGGCCGATCATAATGACATCAATGGCCTTTATACTTGGAGTGACACCGCTGGCTTTAGCAACTGGTGCAGGGGCGGGAAGTCAGAATGCTATTGGTATAGTGGTTATGGGCGGTATGCTTGCGGCAACATTCCTTGCTATTTTCTTTGTACCAATGTTTTATATAGCTGTGGAACAAACGTTGCATGGAATAAAATCTAAAGATGAAACCCCCTTAGTTACTAAAGGGCCAGTAGAATAAAATATTAATTTTTGGTTTTTGAAACTTTAATACAAGTGAAGTTCTTGAATTATTTATCTAACGATTAAAAAAAGGCATTGTTTGTTTGGTTTGACGAACCTTTGATAAATAGTAACTGATAAACTATTAGAGTAAAAAAAAGCATCTAGAAATTTTTTCTAGATGCTTTTTTTAGTATAATTTTTATTTTTTAAGCGTTTGCTTTTCTCATATAGCTGAACATGAGATTAGCCATTGTAGCGCTTACAACTAATTGTCCAACGTTCATAATAATACGGTTAACGTCGATAGCACCGATTGCTCCGGCCATAGCACCTGTTATTACGAGGTAGCCCACTGTTCCTATAACAGAACCAACTGCTAGTAATATCATTGTTGGCACGTAACCTTTTATACCCTCTACTAGAATTGATAATAGATCATCACCTCCGGTTGAACCCGCACCAAGTGCAATAGCTATTAGTGCGCCCATCCAGTAATCATCATCTAGGTTACCCATGTTAGCTAGTGCTGTATTTTCACCTAAAATAAACCAAATGGCTAGGCAGATAAAGCCTCCCCCCATTAATACATATTTGTTTTTCATAATTCTTTCCCTGTTTTTATTAAAAAATTTAAGCATTTTTTAGAGATAAAACACTACTCCAAGTAGAAAAGCTTGTCAAATTACGTAACCTAAGGCTACATTTTAAATTAATTTTTTTTATTGTCTTAGACCTAAGTCTCTGAGACTAATGTCTAAAGGACATTTCCAAAAATTAACCCTAATGTAAGCAGGTAATGCTTCACATTAATCCGACTTACTTTTTACTTCTATCAACTATCATTTCATCAATAGTATAAACATGACCATCTTTAATCGTGGCTTCCACGTTAAAAATATCGGTAATATTCACTAATGGATCACCATCAAGTACAACCATATCTGCAACTTTACCTACTTCCAATGTACCAAGTGATTTCTCTACGCCCATTAACTCAGCGGCTTTAATTGTTCCCGTTCGTATAGCTTCATATGGTGTTAGTCCTGCATCCTCAAACATGATTAATTCGAATAACTGTGAAATACCATAGGGGATAAAAGGGCTATCAGTTCCGGCTGAGATATTCGCACCGCTATCATGTAAAGTTTTAATGCTCTTAAGAACGGCTTGGTTTCTTTCTGCCTGCATAGATGACCGTGTACTATTTAGTCTTCCTGTCAGCTCATCTCTTTGCAGCTGGTCTAGAAAAGTTTGAGAGCGAGGCTGGTTTATGTATTGTGGGTACCGTGCTGCGTATACACCATAACCACTCATTAAAGAAGCCGTTGGTGTTATCATTAGACCTGTTTCACTAATAATTTTCATAACGTCATCATAACTTTTTGAAAGACTTGAAAACTTTGGCGAGTATCCACGTCTACTGGTTGCACCCATATGTTCAACTGAATCAACGCCATTTTGTATTGTTGGTGCTATTTCGTGTCCAGTAATTGGAATGCCAAGCTCATGACCGACTTTAACAAGAATTTGTTGAAATTCATCTGGTAGCCGCACATATGATTTTAGCAGATCGTAATCCAGTTCTTTAGCTCGTTCCAGTTCATGCATTAAGGCCTTTTCATTTACTGAACTATAAGATTGACCATAATATACTCTCGCGCCACTAGTTAGCCAACCCGCATAAAAAATGCGTGGGCCCATGGAAGCGCCCGATTCCCATGTTTCCTTTAAGGCTAATGATTTGTATGGGTTCGTACCGGGGTCCCTGACACTAGTAATTCCGTATGCAAGCCAGTTTCGCCCAAGTCTTTCACCAAGTAGTTCAGACTGGTGGGAGTGGCTAGCCATAATGCCTGGAATAATAGCTTTATCAGAAAAATTATATAAAGTGCCAATTACTTCATCTTGGCCATGAGGAACAATTTTTGTAATAATATTCTCAGTGATAAAGACATCAACGTTAGTTTTATATTCTTTGTCTACACCATCAAAAAATTTACCAACATGAAGTGTTTTATTCTCAGCAAAACTTTTTGTCCATTGCAGGTTCACTTTTTCAGTATTTTTGGTACCACTAGAAACGCTACAAGTTCTAAAATCTTTACCAGCAAAATAGTAGAGGGTATCCGAATCATTAGCCCAACGAGGCATTAACGCTGTCTCTAAACATTTATTATCAAGACTTCCTGTTATTTCACCTGAACCATTAATAGTCACGGTGCGAATTTCACCTTCTGATATATATGTCATTTTTTGACCATCCGAAGATATCACAGGACCACTTCCGTCACGAGTACTTAGGCCAATATTGTTAGGAAGGTTTAAGAATTTTGCTTTATGAGTTTCGACTGAATACTGTTTTATTGAATGCATGCCCTCGCGGAACCGAGATGTTGCTGGTTTAACAAATGCAATTAATAGATTTTGACCGTCAGGAGACCAAACAGGTCGTCCAGGTGTAAAAAGTCCTACATCAATTACATTTGTTGAACCAAATTTAGTATCAACTACTTTTAAATCCAGCTTACCCCAGGAATTAGAAGTAGAAGTACGTGCAGATAAATAAGCAAGTGACTTTCCATCAGGTGACCAAGATAAATGATATTCACGGCCCTCATCGTTGGTGAGTTGTCTTTCTTCGCCACTTCTTACATTGCGAACCCAGATATCCATTCTTCCAGATCGCTCCGCTACATAAGCTAAATATAAACCGCTCGGTGACCAAGTGGGGTCAATAAAATGACCTATCTCATTTCCAATATTCTTGGCTTTAGATTCTCCGTTTTCCTGAAGCCACATATCGCCAAGTGCAGTAAAAACCATGCTGTTATCTGAAGGAGAGATGTCATAGCTACCCAGTCCTAATACTTGTTTAAGGCCATGATCATCAAACTTAACTTTTTTACGAGTGTAAGATGGTGGGTTAGCGATAATGGATGCAGTAAATTCAACATTATCTTGCCTCTTACCATTTTTATTCACATGTTTAATTACGCCGTCACCTGTAAAGTATACGTCACCTTTACTCGTCCATGATGCGCGAAATGGAAATATATCTCCTTGGTCAATGGTTGTCGAGTTGACTTGGGCTTGGCGGCTATTAACATCATTAATTAAATTTAATTTTATATCGTTACCGTTATTGGATATATAAGAAAATCCATTATTATCAGCACTCCAAGAAGGTCTAAAGTAACTTGTTTGTTCGGACCTGAAAAGCATTGCTTCTTTACCACCAACATTTAAGATAATTTCTGAGTAGCGCCCTTTAATTTCTCGTGTATGAAGAATTTTCATACCGTCAAGTGACTTATTTGGGTGGGCATCATCATCTGGATGTGTTGTTAATTGTGTTTCTTTACCGGTACTTAAATTGATTTCCCATATATCATAGTTACCTGTCCGATCAGAGGCAAAAATAATTGTTTCTCCATCACTATTCCATGAGGGTTCGCGGTCATCAAATTTACCAGCTGTAATTTGTTTTAAGTTTTTTCCGTCCTTATCTACGGTCCATATATGAAAATAATTTTGAAAATACCCTTGGAAGGCAATTTTTTTACCATCAGGTGACCAGCTCGGTTCCCTAACTTCAGGTTGTTGACCAGAGGTTATAGCCTTTGCCACACCGCCATTTATTGGCAATGTCCACATTATTCCCTGTAAGTCCATTGCTATTGTTTTAGCATCTGATGAAACTGAAATACCAAAATTAGTCCCTTCAGTAAATGTGATTTCATCAGCCGCTGATGTTACTTGAGAAAAAATGACCGCAATTAAAGTATAAAAATAAAGTTTCATGATTACTTACCTATTTTGTAAATTTTATATTTTCTAATACTGTAAATATTGATACCGAAGAATTTATTAGTCCAGTTGACATATGTTTAAAAGTATAGCTATTGGCCGATACTTTCCTTTGGACTTTAGTCTATAGTTAGAATTTGGCAACTTGAAAAATTATAGCTTTGAGCGCTATAATAAATTATTTATAAATTTACAATAGTATTACTAGGAAGAGTTGATCAGTAACATGATATCTACATTTCAATTACTTGTGATTTCATTCCTGTATATTTTATTATTATTTTTGATAGCTTACTTTAGTGATAAAGTTAGTAAAGAAACCGCTAAAAGAGAGGTTAGAGTAAGTGACCTAAAAGTAATAACTAGCCATATTATAGGTAGAAAAAAAACAGAGGCTCTTTTTAATAATTATTCTCCTAAAATCAGAGATGACAGTCAGGTTGTTAATCAAATCCTGATTGAACATACAGAAAAATTACTTTCTAGTGTTATAGGCGCACCTTCTGCCAGGGAATTCTTAATTTCTACTCTAAGAACTAGGGGAATCGATGCCGATAATGCATTTAGTCAATTAAATACAACCTCGCAAGCCCTTAAATTTAATCGAAATATTGTTAGCGACACTATGAGTAAAATAAGCCAAGGCATTAGTGTTTTTAATGCTGATCACAAATTAGTTGAGTGGAATAATCGCTATGTTGAATTGATGGATTATAAAGATAATTTTTTAAAAATGGGAATGGATGATGAATATCTTACAAGGTTTAATGCTAGTAGGGGATATTTTGGCTCAACTATGACTGAGGAACAGATAGATATACGTCTAAATCATAAGAAAAACGGATCGTCCTTCAAATACAAGAATTTAACCCGAACTGGTAAAGTTGTTGAAGTCGAAGGTAACGGACTACCTGGTGGCGGTTATGTTACAACTTATACTGATATAACGGACTATGAAAATATTGTATCTGAATTAAAGTTTAATGAACAGCAAATCGCCTTATATACAGATAATGTTCCTGCTTTATTAGCATATTTAGATAAAGATATGATTTTTAAATTTGCTAATAAAGCCTTTGTTAGTAGTTTTGGTCTCACAAAAGATAAAGTTATAAACCAGCATATCGCTAGTGTGTATCCAAAAGACTTATTAAAAATAAAGAAAAAATACATAAATAAAGCCCTTAAGAATAAAAAACAACAATTCGAGACATCATCTAATGAAAAGGACGTAGATCATTTTATTAATACTTATATCCCCCATTCTTCCAAATCAGGTGAAACAAATGGTATTTATATTATTTCGTGGGACATATCGGCTCGCCGGAAAGCGGAAATTGCCCTTGAAGACAGTAATATCACTTTGGAAAAACGTGTACTTATAAGAACTAAAGAGCTAAATAATGCAATTCTAGCCCTTGAAGAGGCAAAATCTGTTGCAGAGAAAGCGGATAAAAGTAAAACAAGGTTTATGGCAGCTGCCAGCCATGATTTATTACAACCCTTTAATGCTGCAAGGTTGTTTTGTGAGATTTTGATGACAGAATCTTCTAAAATGACACGTTATCAAACAGAACTTATTAATAAAACAGATCAAAGTTTAAATGTTGCCGGAAATATTATTTCCTCACTTTTTGAATTTATTCAATTAGATAGTGGGAATGTTAAACCAAGAAAAAAGTCATTTCCCCTTCAAGAGTTACTAATACCACTAAAAGAACAATTTAATGAATTTTCATCAAAAAAATCTATTGATTTTCAAGTGCTACCATCAAAATTAAATGTTTATAGCGACCCTAATTTATTGTATAGAATTTTACAAAACTTAGTCAGCAACGCCGTTCGCTATACTCCTTCGGGCAGAATTTTAATTACTAATCGGGTAAAAGGAAATGAAGTTCAAATTTCCGTCTGGGATACGGGGATAGGAATTAAAAAAGAATTCTTAAATGATATATTTGAAGAATTTAAACAATACCATAGCTCAAAAATAATAGCTGATGAAACCGGCCTTGGCCTTGGGTTATCAATTAGCCAAAGAACAGCAGACATGCTTGGTCATAAAATTTCTGTAAGATCAAAATTTAGTAAAGGTAGTGTATTCCATGTTTATGTGGAAATAGCCAAAAATTTAAGTCAAAAATATCAAACTAAAATAGAAAAAACTGGGCTTAGATTAGGTTCAGAAAATATTAAAGTTCTGTGTATTGATAATAACAAACAAACTCTTGGCGCAATGAGAGAGTTGATGTTAAGTTGGAATTACGATGTTCATGCCTGTGATGACGAGAATAAAATAGATAAAATTGTAAAAAATAAATTTATTCCTGATATTATTATTGTTGACTATCAACTCGACAAGGGACGCACGGGATTACAATTTGTCAAAAAATTCTGTAATAAAATAAATCAAAAAATACCAGTTATTGTTGTCACAGCTAATTTTTCTAAACAGGTTAAAGTTAAAATAGATAAACTCAATTATGAATTACTTTACAAACCCATTAAGCCTGCAAAACTAAGAACAACAATTGAAACTATTATTAGAAATGATGGAACTAATTAAGGTTGTTGCCAAACTGTTCAACATTAATTTTATTAGCGATTAAAATCACCTTTGATCTATTTGAAACACCCAGTTTTTTCATGATTGACGTTAAATGAGCTTTCACGGTAGCTTCTGTGACATTCAATTGATAGGCAATTTCTTTGTTGAGCAAGCCCTCTATTAATAGATTGTAAACTGCTGATTGTTTAGCCGTAAAAGTAGATACCTTAGTAATTAAATCATCGATACTGTCCAATTCTATTAGAAAGTTTTCACTACACTCAGGAAACCATTTGTTACCAGCCAGAACAGTAACTAAAGCTTCATTGATTTGAGAAATGGTTGAAGATTTTGAAATAAAGCCCATCGCGCCATACTTTTTAGATAAAGAGGGAATAGATGTGGCTTCATCCGCAGAGATTATTATAATTGGTAATTGCGAATACTTTTGATTGATTACTAAAAGTTGCTCAAAACTATTAACCCCTGGCATGTGCAAATCGAGGATCAAGAGGTCGGCATCCCCATGTTTTAATAAAACATTATTAAGCTCTATTATACTTGATGTTTCTAATAAATTCACATTAGAAAAATTATTAGTGATTGCTTGTATTAAAGCGTTCCTGAATAATGGGTGGTCGTCAGATATGATAATTTTATAAGGCATAATTTGGCTTTTCTAATTGCTTAAATTTAGATTATAAACATATATCATTTGTAACAGCAGTTTTAAAATTATCGTAGTTTATCCTAAAAAGGGCTAATTGTAATTAAGATAAAGTAGCACCTAATAGTCTAAATTGATAGATTTAATAACTAATTTACTTCTTAAGATTGGCCCCTACCCATCCCATATTTAATGATGACTGCGCAAGCGAAAACAATGATGGTTGCGGCTATAATAAACCCAATATTCAAAAGGCCATTAGTGCCAAATGAAACAATACCGTATCCAATAGATCCAGTAAAAAGAGCATAGTAAATAAAAATGGGGAGTGTTTTTCTTATAATTTCACCCTCACGCCCTACTAGTCCAACAACGGCGGAAGCGGCAACTACATTGTGTACACAAATAACATTGCCAGCTGCTCCCCCAACCGCCTGCAGAGCGACAATCCATGTAGGATCCGCAGAAATTCGTTCCCCAACATCAAACTGGAATAATGAAAACATCATATTGCTTACAGTATTACTTCCAGCGACGAATGCACCAAGCCCACCAATGAAGGTGGAAAAGAATGGCCATGCAGAACCAGCAGCTATTGCAACGCCCTCAGCAAGGACGATTGGCATTTGTTCATACCCAGCCGCACCACCATCAGAATTTAAGAATATTTGGACCATAGGTACTGTAAAAATAAGTGCTGCACCTGCAGAAATAATTGTTCTTGCTGATGTTTTCCACGCACGTACGTATGACTTAAGGTTCATACCGTGTATAAAATAAGTAATAATCGAAACCGTAACAAAAAGAGCTGCTGGTGTATAGAAAGGTTGTATGGACTGCCCAAGCTCAGTCCCAAATATATTACTAATAGTAAAAGTAGAAAACTCACCTCGCAATATCGATGAAAAAGGAAGTTGTGGTAATCTTGTGAGTATCAATAGGATAGCGACAATAATGTAGGGTAACCAAGCCTTTGTCATACCCATCGGCTTTCCAATTGTAGATGTTTCTTTAATCTCAAATGCTCCTATCCAATGAGGGTCCCAGTTTTCTTTTTCATCAAAATGCCAAATTTCATCATCCTTAGGCATTAGAAACCCTGCTTTAGCAGCATATACAACTACAGCTAGACCAATTAAACCGCCGAATAGGGAAGGGAACTCAGGACCTAAAAATAACGCAACGAGTAAGTATGGAATAGTCATTGCAAATGCTGAGAATATCGCGAATTTCCAAACCTTAAGGCCCTCTATAAAAGATTTGTTTTTACCAAAAAAATAAGTCATTGACGAAACGAGTATAAGCGGAATAAAGGTGCCGGCTGCAGCATGCAAAATGGCTACTCTTGAGGCAATGAAGGCAATAAAATCAAGCCATTCAAGTCCAAGGGTTTGTGAGTAGGCGAGTACTCCGGGGTCTCCGGCAAGACCAGTATAAATTCCTGTTAACATAGGCGTGCCAAGAGCGCCGAATGACACGGGGGTACTTTGGATGATCATCCCCGCAACAACAGCAGCCATAGCAGGAAAACCAAGGCCAACCATAAGTGGCACGACAACGGCTGCAGGTGTTCCAAAACCGGCTGATCCTTCAATGAACGATCCAAAGAGCCAAGCAATAATAATTACTTGTATGCGCCTATCTGGGGTTATATCTGAAAAGCCTTTACGTATTGTTTGAATAGCTCCACTTTCTTGCAAAGTATTCAACAAAAGGATTGCGCCAAATATAATGTAAATAAGCTCTATCGCATCGACGAGCCCATTTAATGAGGCCGCCATAACTTTAATAAATGGTACCTGCCAAACTAGGAGTGCCAACCCAAGAGCAACCAAGTAAGAAATAGGCATTGCCCGACTAGCGGGCCAGCGTAACATTACCAAAAATACGGCAACAGAAATTATTGGTAGTAATGACAACGCGGCTAGCATACCTGTGGACATAATTTTTGATCCTTCTTAATATTGTTCTTAAACCTTATCGTTAATCATATTATTAGCGCAACTATTTTAATTTTTAGTTATAATATTTTAAGTATTTTCTATGTGTTTGTATTTTCTTAAATTTCCTATATTATTAATTATTTATTTTATTGCTGTGATCCATTTGAGTAATGTATTCGTAAAGAAGTGAAGCTAAAAAATATATGTTTTAATTTTAAAATAACCATTGCTTGTTTGTTGCCACCCCCTAGTGATGTATAGAAAGACTGAAATATGAAACAAACTATTCAAAAATTCGTGATATACCCTTGGAATTTTTTATTTAATCATGAAGTGAGCCCACTTCGTCATATTCCAGACGTTGGTGTTCGCCATTATATTTTGCAAATCTTAGGTTTTATGTGGGCCATTTGTTTCTCTGCAGCAATAGGTAGTTACACATTTATGGCTGTTAGCGTAATAGGACATACCATCTTAATAGCAGCTGTAGCAATTACAGTCGCAACTTGGACAGCTGCTTCTGTAAAACCAAAGTTATTTGAACGAAAAAAAAATGATAATTAAGGTCCTTAATATTTATGAGTTCTTTCTGGAAAAATAAAAATAATTGGTTAAAAAGTGCACATAACACGAAATGGTGCTTAATAGGTTGCGCCATCGGTGACTTTGGAACTATTGGTTACTTTCAATATAATGATCATCAAATGTCTGTCTTTACAGTTATGGCCCTTGCAACATTTAATGGTTTACTCACTAGTATAATATTAGAAACTATTATTCTACTTAGGTCTGGTTTTGAGTTTGCTAAGGCTTTCAAAACTGCGATTGGCATGAGTTTTCTTTCCATGCTTGCTATGGAAGCCGCAATGAACTCAACCGACTATCTCTTGACAGGTGGAGCAATTATCACCTGGTGGGTGCTGCCCTTAGCGTTAATTGCTGGTTTTATAACCCCGTGGCCCTATAACTATTGGCGCCTTGAAAAACACGGTAAATCTTGCCATTAAGAATGACATACCTAGTTGAGAGGTGTAACCTTATTTAACCTATTATAAACTGGTTAAAGAGGCTTTTATGTTTTGATATTACCTAAGATTTATGTGGACGTATTAAAAAGTAATATTATTCTTTCCAATCGTTTTAATAGAGAAAAAAAATGTATTTTATAAAAATTATCATATTTATTTATGCTTTGTCGAGCTCGTCCTTGGCACAAAATAATTATCATAAACCCTCATCATCCAATATTAGTGATATGGATAATGAAATCCGGAAATACATGCTAGACAATAATATTCCCGGTGGCCTTATAGCTGTAGCTAAGGATGGTAAACTTGACTTTGTCCATACTTATGGCAAATCAAATGTTGAATTAGATGTTGATGTTGCTAAAAATCACGTTTTTGAAATTGGTTCCATTAGTAAGCAATTTGTTACAGCTGCAGCTATGATGTTGGTGGAGGAAGGTAAACTTAAACTCGATGATCCGATCCATAAATATTTACCGCAACTACCTAGCGAATGGATTGGGGTAACTGTCAGGCAAACCCTTAATCACACCTCAGGTATTCCAGATTACGAAGAAATATTTACTTATGATATTTACCGACTTCGTGTGACACCAGAAGAAATAATTAAAATTGCAGCAGGTCGTCCTATGGATTTTGAACCCGGCACAGGTTGGTATTATTCAAATACAGCATTTTATTTAGCGAGTATGATTATTGAACGGATTGATAGCTTGCCGATTGGCAAAGTTTTGAAAAAACGTATTTTTGATCCAGCGGGTATGTCGTCCACGCGTTTTGCAGATCCAGAAACGATCATTAAAGGTCGCGCAGAAGGGTATTGGGTTAATAAAAAAGGCGATCTTATAAATAGAAATGCCACCGAAACCTCATCCACACTTGGTGCCGGCGGCTTACTTTCTTCAGCGGTAGATTTGGCAAAATGGGATTCTGCACTTTATGGAACTGAGTTGCTTTCAGATGAGAGTAAAAAAATTATGTGGACAAGTACTATTCTTCCTGATGGGACGGATATGGGGTATGCTCTAGGTTGGAATGTTAAAAATGATAGAGGCCTTAAAACGACAAGTCACGGTGGACAAGTTGCCGGCTTTGTTGCTAACTTTGCCCGTTACACTGAAGAAGGAGTGGCAGTGATCGTCTTTCTTAATCGTTACCGCGTTAGCTCAGAAAAAGTTAAAGATATTGTTCTTAATTATATTATGCCAAATACAATAAAATAAAAACTTAATGATCTGATCACAATTTTTCTCAAAATAGCCGAGGAAATTTAGCCAAAAGATCAATAATTAAACTGTTTATTCATTATCTTTCCTAGTACTATCACTTGAAAAGGATTTTCCAATAGTAATAAAAACAATTAAGGCTGAAGTCCTTCTCCCCACGAATGAACTTCGTGACGACTTGCCATTTTATACCAAGACCCTTGGTATGCGCCTAGATACTATTTACCCTGCTGATGATCCTACTGTTGCTAGCTTTTCGGGTCACGGCTTACAACTAAGAATTGATAAGTCTGCTAATATTTCACCCGGCACGTTGCGCATTTTGACTGATGACCTTGAGGGCTTTGCTGAGGGTCAAACGCAACTCATTGCTCCAAATGGTACAATAATTGAAATTGTTCCGCTTACACCTTCTATTGATTTACCCGATACTAAACATGAGTTTGCCGTTCGTAGACTGCGCGACGAAGCACCCTGGGTGATTGGGCGGGCAGGGATGCATTACCGCGACTTGATACCCTCGCGCCTGGGAGGCTCAATTATTGCTAGTCATATTCGTATACCAGACGGTGGTCCCGTGCCCGATATGGTCCATTATCACACCGTTGGCTTTCAATTAATCTTTTGTTATAAGGGGTGGGTTGATGTTCTATATGAAGATCAGGGAGAGATGATCCGTCTCAATGCTGGTGATTGCTTGACCCAACCGCCAGAAATTCGCCATCGTGTTTGTCACGCGTCACCAGAAATAGAGGTGATTGAAATTGGTGTGCCTGCGGAACATGTCACGACAATTGATCATGGGTTTGAATTACCCAATGGTAAACGTGACCCTAATCGCGAGTGGCAAGGACAAAAATTTGTACACCATGTAAAATCTAAAGCTGAATGGGTGCCCTTCAGGATCCCTGGATTTATTTGCCATGATACAGGAATTTCTATTGGAACAAAAGGGGTTGCTGGGATACAAATAGCAAAGTTTGATAAGGGTAGCCCTCCAAAATGCAAACACGGATCTGATATCCAGTTCACGTTTGTAATGGCGGGCACCATGACACTACATGCCGATGGTCAAGAACCAAAGGATGTGAAGGCAGGCGATGCATTTGTGGTTCCGCCTGGCCTAATCACGCAGTATACTGAGTGCTCAGAGGATCTGGAACTTTTGGAGGCAACACTCAGGGGTGATAGTAAAACGGTAATTATTAATTAATCTTTTTGTGGTTTATTTTTTTTAATAATAAACCAAAGACCGATTAGTGTAATAATACCTCCTGGAACAGAAAACAGGGTGGGCCATTCAGATATTAATATACCCCCAAAAATAGCAGCCCATATAGGTGTCAGTAACGTTAATGATGCAGTTTTAACAGACGATAGCCTTGACGCACCAATTCCAAAAAACAGGGTTGGTAGCGCAGTCGAAATAACACCTAAGGCAAGTAAATAAATAATATTACTACGTAATAAATTTATTTCAAAAGTCGAATTATCTAGATAAACTAAGCCGCCACTTAAAATAACTCCGTAACAAAATGTCACAAACGTAAGGCTAATAATTTTAATAGGTTTGTTGATCAGTTTTTGTTTTCGAACTCCTACAGTAAAAACGGCAGAAACAAATGCAGCTGCAAATGCATAAATATCACCCAGTAGGCGCTGTTCATCAAATTCATTTAGAGAGGGCAAAAGAAAGGCCGCTAATCCAATTACTGCTAAACTTGCACCAAAAATTGAATTTTTAGTAATAGTTTGACCATAATATTTTTCAATAGAAAGAACAATTAACGGCGTGAAACCAACAATCAAAACAACCTCGGTAATGTTGGAACGAACAAAAGCTTCAGTAGCAAAAATATAATATAAGGCCATTAAAGGTGAAAGCGGTGAACGTATAGCTCTTCTAAGTGCACCTTTGTCACGGATAACCAGTGGCATTATAATCAACGCCGCAATTATCAATCTGCCAAAAACAATCATGCTGGATGATGGCATCTCAAGAAGGCGAATAAACACCCCAGTCATTCCCCAGCATAAAGTAGCGAAAGTAACGAATAATAAACCCTGAAATGAGCTTTTATCATTTTTATCAGAAGTTGCCATATGTTAATCTCTATTCTTAGTGAGATTAACACTTGCCAAAGATTAATTACTTAAGCAAGATAATTTTATTCAATCATGAGGAATTATAATTGTCTAGGAAACCCCATAATAAACCTATAGATAAAATAACTTTTACTATGGCAGTATTAACTGTTTTATCGATCTCAATACCAATGATAGTATTTAATGAAAGTATTGGGCCAAGTATTATTGGCTTCTATGATTATGTTTCATTTAATTTTGGTCTTGTTTATCAATGGGTTACCATTGGCTGTGTAGGTGTTGTCGTCTGGTTAGCCTTTAGTAAATATGGCAATGTCAAATTAGGGGATGGTAAACCAGAATTCAGCACCTTAAGTTGGGTTGCAATGTTGTTTTCAGCTGGCGTTGGTGGCGGACTTCTTTATTGGGCTGGTATCGAATGGGCAGCTTACTATATTTCCCCACCATTTGGGGTAGAGCCAAAGTCAACGGTCTCATTAAAATGGGCGACAAGCTACGGCCTTTTTCACTGGGGGCTTGCGGCATGGTGTATTTACGCTTTACCTACGATTGCCCTAAGCTATTCTTTTTATGTCAAAAAAATTCCTTATTTACGATTTAGTGCAGCAATACTTGGTGAAAAGTCTTCAACTTCTATTTGGGCTAAATTTATTGATTTATCTTTCATGATTGGGCTAATTGGTGGGGCTGCTACATCATTATCGCTCACAACCCCTATAATTTCTTCAGGAATAACAGCGCTTACGGGGCTAAGTCGGGGCCCTAACCTTGATCTTTTTGTAATATGCTTATGTATTACTATATTTGGTTTTTCCGTCTACATTGGGTTGGAAAAAGGTATCAAGAAACTAGCCAATACAAATCTTTATTTATCTATAATTTTTCTCAGCTTTGTCCTGGTTGCCGGTCCTACAACCTTCATCCTAATGATGGGTACTGAGAGTATTGGGTTTATGCTCTCAAACATAATTGAGATGCTCACATGGACTGACGCGCTAGAAAACACTGGATTTGTGCAGAATTGGACAATATTTTATTGGGCTTGGTGGCTCGCCTTTGCACCTTATGTAGGTATTTTTGTTACTCGTATTTCCAAGGGGCGCACTATTCGTCAAATTATATTTTCAATGTGTGCATACGGTAGCCTTGGCTCTTGGGCCTTTTATATTATTTTGGGTAATTACGCTTTAAACTTGGAGCTAACGGGCACTCTTCCCGTAGTAGAAATGGTTAACGCCGACGCTTTTAGCGCTATCAGTGCTATAATTGGCCATTTACCCTTTGGTGATCTGGCTCTTATTGTTTTTACACTTGTCATAATTATTTTTGTTGCGACCACTTATGATAGTGCCAGTTATGCTCTTGCTTCAGCGGCAACAAAAAAACTGCAAATAGGTGAAAACCCTGCAAAATGGCATCGTTTGTTTTGGGCTGCTACATTAGGTATCTTTCCTATTATTCTCATGTACATAGGTGGTTTAAAAGTTGTTCAGTCTGCTGTTTTACTTGCAGGATTTCCGATCGCTATTGCATTTATTTTCATGACTAAAACACTCATTAAATGGCTTGGTGAAGATCATTCATGCAATGAGAAAGTCTAAATAATTTTAAATAGAGATTAAAGAGCTTAGTTTAGTATTTAAATGATCATAATTATTAAAGGTATAAAAAGGTTTGCAAGGTCCATGGCTGTTAACCTTTACTCCACTATGAACTTTTTGTATTGTTGTCATCCCAAAATTATTGGCACCTCCTATATCTGCAATTGAATTATCACCAATCATCCATACATTGGCTGGGTTTATACCGGATTTTTTAATTGCAATTTGAAAAGGTCGCTTATCGGGTTTATCAGCCCCAGCCTCCTCTGAAGTCACAACATAGTCAAAATAGTTGTCTAATTTTAAGTAAATTAATTTTTTGAATTGAATTTGTGCCGTTAGGTCAGTTATATTTAATGTTATAATTCCTGCGCTTTTGATCAAATGCATGAAATTTTTTACACCAGGAAAAAGAATGCAATTTGTTAAGAATACACGCCAATATGTTTGTTCAAGGTCAAGCGCGAATAAAATTTGTGTTTTCATTCCTAAGTATTCAATTGTTTGTTGAAAATAGATTAAGCGATTATGAGAACTGGCGGTTTGACCTAATTGATATTTTACTTTATCACGTGATTTTTTAAAAGCTTTTTGAAAAACTGTTTTAGAAATGCCAAGTACTTTATTTGCCTTAATATAAACTGCATTCATTGCAGCTTCATGGGCAGGGGCATATGGATACAGTGTATTATCAATATCAAAGATAATTGCTTCAGGTTTTATTAGCATAAAATTATCTTCCTATCATTAAATTCGTTGTTTAAAATGGTTGTCAATTTCAATTAGGGTAATAAGTTGCATTATACCTTCCATACCATCTCTGTATTTAGGACTATGACAAATTAAGGTATTCATTTCTGGAACCAACGTTTCCACAAGAAAGGCGATATCATCAGCAAAAACATCTCCTTCTATTTCTAGGTGTACCCAACCTTTATCAAGTATTTTTTCATCTACTTGGAGATCTGTAAGACTAATTAAACATGGTGACAATCGTTCACAATACATACCATTTTTTATGATAACTTGTAATTTGTAGCGTAAAATAGTTTCATCATAGTTATTTATTATAGTAAGAGGAATTAATTTAAATATTAATCCTGCATTTTCAGCCTGGGGGACAATATACTTTTTGTAATTAGGTTCACGCATTTGAATCTTAGCAAGTACTTTATTAATACTTTGGTCTCTTTTTTTAGTGTCACGTTTTATTTTAAAGTTTTTCTTTAAGTCTTCATCCATATCTAAGTAAATTGTGACGTCTAAAAGGCTGCATAAGGACTTTGAATACAAGGAGTGCAAACCCTCTACAAGAAGAATTTCTTTATTTTTTACATTTTCTAACTTAGTGAAGTGGCCACTAACGTGATCATAGTTTTGAGCTAGTACTGATTTATATTTGATAAGTTTAGCTACATCGTTTTCCATTTTAAAAATGAAATTAGCGTCAGGATTTAAATGTGTAAAGTTCTTCCAAAGAGGAGAAGACCGTTCCCATTTATGGTAATCATCACCAGATATTTTTGCTACGCTGTTATAACCAAAAACATCTGCTAGCATTTGTGACATTGTAGATTTTCCAGAACCAGAATCTCCACTAATCCCAATAGATAAAGCTCTCTGGGATAATTTGAAATAGTCATTTGCAATAATACCATCTCTAATTAATTGAATTGTTAGAAGTAATAATAAAGTATAATTTAAAGTGAAAAGAAAAGTTTGAAATTCAATTTGCAAAAAAATAGGAAAATCAGTGAACTTCGATAATAATTTTATACCTATAATCCTTGAGCCATCTGAATAAATAAAGTGGTAGAGTGAGAAGCTTGCTGCCCATAGCCATGTAAGAATGTTGCTGTTTTTTTTATTAGTTGCTGCGTAGACAGCAAGAATAGGAACTAACCATAAAAACCATCCGGGCTGAGAAGGGATAGTCAACAAAACGATATTTGTACCAACACCGATGGCCATTATTATTAGATGATTGTTAGTTCGTTTTAAACGCCATATAAGATATAAAAATGATGAGAATATTACTGGTGTTATAGGAATACTTAAACCAGAACCCATTTCGAGGGAATGCCAAAATAACTTATTAACTTCGGGATTTAAAAAAACCATTTCCAAGTAAGGTTTATAAAATATAAAGCCTCCTTCTAAAATCAAGGCGGTAAGAGAAAAGATTAAAAAAAACTCAATAATACTCTTTTTACTTCCGCGTTTATTTACTAATAAATAAAGCAACAAAAAGGGAATTGCTATTGCAGCACTATGTTTTGAAACAAGCGCTGTAGCGAGTATAAAAGCACTTTTCTTTAATTTTCCTTTAAAGGCGAACACTGCGCCTAAAAACAAGAGGCTAACTGGAATAATGTCGGTTTGCCCATGCCAATAAATTATCAAAAAGACTACGGGGGATAGCCAATATAATTTAACTAAAGTTTTATAATACTTATTCTTTAGTTCACAAAGTGTAAACAAACAAGCTATATCTGCAATCAATAAACTTACTCTGAATCCAAGGCCTGTGAAATAATTTGTGCCAAAGATACCATCGGTAATCCATCCCAAAGCTGTTGTAGGTAAGTGTGCAAGTAACATTGGAACACCATAAGGAAAGGATAAAGTATCTGCATTTATTTCTACAAATGATGCCCACGGATTTATGCTTGGATTTTGAATAAAATTTACTAAAAAGGGTACAAACCACGTCTCCTGTATTGACGGTATAAAGAAAAGAATTGCAAGTACTTTTATCAATAACCCCAAGCGAAAATATGGGTCTTGTTTCAGTTGGTTGTATATCATTCCCAGACATCCAAATATTTTGTGCAAACAGCATCTACTGTGATGCCTTGTGTCATAATATTATTCTTAAAATTTTGAACGTATTTTTTGTCCACTTTTAGGTGCAACTCGGGCGATACAAAGCACAATTTAAAGCCTGCACCTTTTAAGGTATTTGCATTTTCACGTGTTAAAGGCATTTTCTTAAAGCAATCAACCCATATCCATTCGACTTTTCCAGTTAAAAATAAGGCCGTATCTATAGCCTCAAACTCTGATACCCTTACGGAACACCTCTTTTCACCACCTTCTACCAATTTAATAAGAGAGGGGAAGGATTGATCAAGAAAAAAGTAATTTTTGATATTGTATTGTTCCATGATGGATATTAAACGATCTTCAAGACCATCTTCTTTAACATTTAAAATAAGCATATTATGTTTATAGAACTTTATCCACTCTTCAAACTTATCTCCATTGGTGAAAGGGTCATGATGAAGGATCAATTTCCCTCCATTTGAACGAATATCAACTTCAGCACCATACTTCAATGGCAGGCTTTTTAATTGTTCTATTTTATTTATTCTATGAGAAATTCTATACATTAGATTTCAACTTTTTACGAAGCTTAAAACTATAGATTAATGTTCGTTTGATAAAGTTAATCTTTGCTACCCAACTGATGTTCCAATGCGAAGTGCCGTGTGTGCGCTTCCCAAAACAAACATTAAATCGCCGTATTTCTAACCCAGAAATTTTTGCTTGGTAGTAGGCGAATAAGTCTAAAGAAAAATCATTAGGGGGATCTTGCCAAGTATCAAAAAATTTACGTGAAAATATTGTAGGTTGTGCATTTATATCCCACATTATTTTGCGTAAAAAGAGAGTTTCAAATAAACTCATACCAATTGTGAAAAGGACATCTATAAGAGGTCGGCCAAAACGTTTACCCTTAATAAAAAATTGATGATTTTCTGTATTTATAATTTTTAGACCTTCTAATATGTCAGTAGGGTCAGTTTGCATATCTGCGTGTGTCCATGCTAAAATTTTTGTTTTTGATGTTCTTAATCCAGCCAGAATACCATTCCCATAACCAGTATTAGTGTCAACCTTTACCATACGAATAAAGGAATGTTTAGTCATCAAATCCTTCATTACATCTTCGGAATTATCAGATGATCCATTATTTACTAGAACTACTTGAACCGTATCGTTTGTAAATACCTTAGCACAATGATTTATCAATAATGGCAGATTATTTGCCTCATTATAACATGGTATAATTAATGAAACTTTGTACATGTTAGACCTTATGCTAATCGCAAACCCTTACCTGCAAAACTACTCTTTATCAAAAATTATTGCAACAATCATACTTTTAATTTTTAAAAACTATTGCCTTCATTCCTAAAAAATTTAGTATAGTTGATGCTATTGTGGCAGTTATAAAAGCAATAATAAAATTCAATTGATAATTCATCAGGAGCCCTATTATAAGTTTGTTAAGGCCAACATTAACAATAAAAGTAACTAAATATAAAAATGAAAAATAAACAAAGGTTGTTGGTCCTTTTTTTGTGCTTTGAAACGTGTAACTTCTATTTACAAAATAACCGAGTAGGGCACCTAAAATAAAGCTTAATCCCTTCGCAAAAGAGTAGTCTATTTCAATAATAAGCATACCAAAATAACTTGTAAAATCAACAGCCACGCAGGCTATTCCTACAATAAAAAATCTAATCATCTGTTTTTTATTTTTATTCCCGACAGCAAGCATTATATTTTATTTATTCCTTCGTAAACGTTGTTAAAGAATAGGGATGGCTGTTCCACTTATTAAAACATGATTGCCAATATTGAAATGTCTTTAAGTCATTCGGTGTGCCCCAACAGACATAATGATCAATATAAAAAATTTTACAATTTAAGCCAAGTGCAATGGCATCATTGATTGCTGTATCAATGAAATATTCACCGTTTACAAGGCCTTCTCGATCCTTCATGCGATTAACACAGTGTCTAAAGTCTGACATTCTTTTAAATGTAAAGCTTCCTACGACGATAGGATCATTCGATGGATTTTTTAGGGGTGTTTTCACTGCGACATTTTGGATTTTACCATTGTCATCATTCACTTTAATCCAACCGTATGCTTCGGGGTTGCGGGCTGCACCCGGGTAGCCTCTGGCTCCCCAAACAATAACATCTACTGTTTCATCATCAAACATAGCCTTGAAAGCATTTGCATCATACAGCATAGCATTATCGCAGGCAGCTATTGTTACCGCTACATCATCAGAGATGCTTTTTCCGCCTTTTATACATGTTGTAGCTTGGCCATCTGTAACGTGATCTAACATGTAAAAATCAGCTTCTGATTGTTCTTTTTGTAATACAGAAACTAAGTTACTTACTTGAGGTAAATCAGTTCGTAAAATAAAAATACTAGTTTCTGTTTTTGGGAGCGTAGAAAGTGCCTGTGTAGCCATAGGTTTACCATTTATTGGAATAAGTGGTTTAGCTAGTTTATATCCCTCTTTCTTAAATCGACTACCAAGGCCAGCCATCGGCAATAGCAATGCACCACTAATATGTACCCGCTGCTGTTGATTATTGATAGTTTTAAAAATATTTGACCAGTATTTATATTCCTCTAAATCTGATGGAACCCCCCACTGCATAAAGAACTCAAGTTCATATACCAGAACTGCTAACCCATCATCTATCATGGGCTTATAAACCATAGAAACATAATATTCATCATTGACTTTTAGGTCATCTTCAATGCAACGGTTAAAGTACTTTTCCATCAACTTTGCAGATTTAAAATAGTAGGTACCACTAGAAGCAAATTCTCGTCGTGGATCATTTGTAAAAGATTTTTTTTCCTGAATATCATTAGCCCACATATTTTTTTGTGATACATATGCATAATAATTACTCCACAATGTATGAGGATGAAAACCTCTGTAACTAGGAATAGAACCATCGCATCCTGAGTTTTGAACTTTTGCTTTAAAGTCTGCATAATTCCAATAACAGCTAAAATCACAGTAATTAACGATGGTGGGCTCATCAGACTTTAATACTTCTAAAGCTTGCTGAACTGCATGCACGGGACCTAATTTATGTGGAGTGATGCCAATAATACGACCCAATGGGCAAATACGCTCTAGGACTTCACGCATTTTGTATTCGGCCTTATCTAGATGATCCTGATTACATATAAAAGTGAAATCACTTTCTCCAGGATACATTTCTACTACGTGTTGGATTATAGGCTTACCATCAACCTCTATTAGTGGTTTTGGTACCGTGTAACCTGCTCTACGAAAACGTTCGCCAAAGCCAGACATGGGAACAATAATTTGCATGGTATTCTCAGTTTATTTTTGTTCAAGGGATTGACGATACTTTTCAGCATCCAAGTTTAAAATTTCTTCAATTTCATTAATACTTAGGAATTTTAAGGCATTGTTAGTATTAATACGCCTTAAGATATTTGCGTGACAGTTTAACATCACGGAGATGTTATTAGTTGCATTTTCAGCAATTAATACGCCAATATCTTTAACCACAATAAATTGAGGTTTAAAACCTAGCAAAGCTTTTTGTGACGAAACATAATGTGAAATTTCTTCGTATTCGTTCACTGCAGGAATATTAGGTCCAAGAAATACGGCTTGATCAGGGTATAAAACACCTCTCTTACAAATACCAAAACTTTTTGTATCAGTTGCAAGGGTAGTAATGTTTTTATTTTTTTCCCAAAAATATTCATCAATTGATTTGGGAATATATTTTGAACTCAGGGGAACCTGACGGTTTAACTGTTTGCAAATTTTCATAATTTTATAAGTTAGGTTTTCAGCTTCTTTGCAACTATTACCGCCAACAACCAATCCGTGATTTTCAAGAACCAAAATATCTACGTTTTTACCATTTATAGAATTTTGAGATGTTTTGGAAAGGTTAACCCCTGGCTTTGCATATGGCACCCAAGCCCATTTAAAGTTTTTTAAATATTTAGAAAATATAAGTTTGGAATTTTTTTGAGATGCGAGGGCAATAATATCAACAGGGTGAGTATGTAGAACAACTTTGTGTGGCATTATTGCATGTAGAGTGGTTTCAATAGAGGGTCGGAGTTGATTTTCACCAATAATAGAATTTTTTAGTAAATCATCAGGACTTTTTATTATATTTTGAATTATGGTCTTGTAGCGAACAGGCGTAAAAATACGTCGTTTTAATGCTTGATCAAGACGGGTTCCTGAAGCTTTAATCCACATGCAAGCACCGGCCTTGAAAGAAGTGTTTCCGCCAGCACCTTGAATCAAAAGCTCATCGCAACCTAGTTTATAAGATAAATCTAAAAAATCTATTGGAGTAGTGGGCAACTCCTTTTCCATGATCTGATAATCTTTCTTATTTATTATTATGATAAATAGCTTAACAGATAAAATTAAAATTCTATCAAATTTTTAACATAATTTTTGAGGATGTTCTCCATAGTTATTACTTATTATAATTAAAAAGCAATCCAATTTTTTGTTTATATAAATTTCAA
>Ga0209482_1000282_pt1 | contig 46075 bp, 46 predicted proteins | sample CoawatmetaG10DNA_FD_187512 | JGI IMG/M metagenome (GOLD analysis project Ga0209482, IMG submission 187512) | Marine microbial communities from the West Antarctic Peninsula - Coastal water metaG104-DNA (SPAdes) (version 2) | ecosystem: Environmental > Aquatic > Marine > Coastal ...
TCCTATATCTGTATTAATGCTCGCAGGTATTAGTGATATATTGATAATTACATCACCTCACGATAAAGATGCATTTATTCGGACACTTGGAGATGGGAAGGATTTTGGAGTAAATTTAACTTATTCTATTCAACCAGAGCCTAAGGGTATAGCGGAAGCCTTTATTATTGGAGAAAAGTTCATTGAGGATGATAATGTGTGTTTAGTTCTGGGCGATAACATATTTTGGGGCCATGGCTTTACTGAAATATTGAAAAATGTAGTTTCTCATCCAAATGGTGCAACAATTTTTGGTTATCAAGTTAATGATCCTGAGCGTTTTGGGGTTGTAGAATTCGATGGTAGTAAAAAAGTTATCAGTCTTGAAGAAAAACCAAAAAGACCGAAATCTAATTTTGCGGTAACTGGGCTATACTTTTACGATAATCAGGTAGTTGAAATGGCCAAAAGAGTTCAACCTTCTCATCGGGGAGAGCTAGAGATAACCTCAATTAATGAAATGTATCTTGAACAAGGAACCTTATCTGTTGAGCTTTTGGGAAGAGGATTTGCATGGCTTGATACTGGAACACATGAAAGTCTTCTTGATGCTGCAATGTTTGTTGAAACAATAGAAAAACGTCAAGGATTTAAAGTAGCATGCTTGGAGGAAATTGCCTTGAATAATGGCTGGTTAACACCTAAAGAAGTTGGGGTCAGAGCCAAAGAGTTATCAAAAAATAGCTATGGAAATTACTTAATAAATTTAATTAAATAATATTTTGAAGATTGCAATATTAATTTCAGCAGAAAGGGGAAGGCGTTGCTTAGAATCTCTTTATGCATGTGTCTCAAATAAGGATGAGATTATTGTTTTTACTTTTAATGAATCCCCTTGGGAGCCAGAATATGTAAAACATATTGAAGAGATTGCAAAGAATAATAATTCAAAATTCTATGTTACTTCAAAAGTTCATGATGAAAGTTTTAAAAAAATATGGTCACAAAATCTAGATGTTATTATAGCAATTGGTTGGAGGTATTTAATACCTCCTCAAGTTTATAATTCGACAACAAAAGGTTGTTATATCTTCCATGACTCTTACCTTCCAGAGTATAGAGGATTTGGACCAACAGTATGGGCTATAAGAAATGATAAAAAATATACTGGTGTAACAGTATTTAAAATTTCAGAAAAAGTTGATGAGGGTCCAATATTATTCCAAGAAAAAGTATTAATTGGAAGTGAAGATTATATTTCAGACATATTGGAAAAGGTAACTCTAAAGTGTGAAGACTTGATTAAAAAGCTTTATGAGTCAGTAAAGGCTAATAATTTTTCTTTGAGTATTCAGAATCAGAATGATGCTACCTATTTATGCAAACTTACTCCAAATGATTTTAGGATTAACTGGAAAAAAAACTCAAGAGAAATATTTAATTTAATCCGATCTTATTCTCATCCATATTCTGGTGCTTTTGCCTTTTTTGAAAAAAAGAAATTATTTATTTATTCTGCAATTGTTGAAAATATTCCTAAACATTCAGGTTACATAGAAGGCAGGGTTATGTCTTTTAATAATGATAGTTCAGTTACAATTTTTTGTGGAAATTCTTCGGCTTTAAGAGTGATTAGCATTTCAACTGATGGCAAGAAAATTATAAATCCTACAGAAATTATTAAAAGCATTGGAGATACTCTTGAATAAGAAATTAGTTCATTTTAATAAACCATCATATTCTGGTAATGAGCAACAATACATTTCACAAGCTATATCTAGCAATAAAATTTCAGGCGGTGGTTCATTTGGAGAAAAATGCCAGGATTGGTTTGAAAAAAAATTAGGCTGTAAAAAAACGCTTTTGACTCCTTCATGTACTGCTGCTTTAGAAATGGCAGCTATTTTGATAGATGTTAAACCGGGTGATGAAATTATTATGCCTAGCTATACTTTTGTTAGCTCAGCTAATGCTTTTGTATTGAGAGGGGCAAAGATAGTTTTTGTAGATATCCGCCCTGATACTATGAATATTGATGAAACGCTAATTGAGGCTGCAATTACTGCTAAAACAAAAGCAATAGTTCCAGTGCATTATGCAGGTGTCGGGTGCGAAATGGATGTAATAATGAGTATTGCAAATAATTATAATTTGTTCGTAATTGAAGATGCCGCACAAGGAATGATGAGTAAATATAAGAATAAATTACTTGGTTCAATAGGCCACTTAGGTGCATTTAGTTTTCACGAAACAAAGAATTACACTAGTGGAGGGGAAGGTGGGTTACTTATTATTAATGATGATCAATTTATAGATAGAGCTGACATAATTAGGGAGAAAGGCACAAATCGTTCCCAATTTTTTCTTGGTCAAGTTGATAAATATACCTGGGTAGATATTGGAAGTAGCTATTTAATGTCGGAGTTACAGGCAGCATATTTATGGGGCCAATTAGAGCATGCTAATAATATAATTAAAGACAGATTGTCTTCATGGAATTCCTATTATGATAGTTTTCAATTTGCTGACAAAAAAATTATTGAGTTACCAGTTATTCCTGAGAATTGTCAACATAATGGACATATGTTTTATTTGAAATTAAAAAACCTAGACCATAGAACAGATTTTATTAAAAAATTATCTATAAATAAAATAAAGGCAGTTTTTCATTATGTTCCTCTTCATAAAACTATGATGGGCGATAAGCATGGTATTTTTTATGGTGAAGATAGATTTACTTCATTAGAGAGTGATCGATTAGTCAGGTTACCTTTATGGTATAGAATCGGGTCAGAAAATCAAAACAGAGTAATTAGTGTAGTAAAAGATTATATTAAAGATAATAATTAATGAATTTGTTACATAATTATGAAGTCAAAAAATAAAATTATTTATATTGGTGGAACACCTATTTCAAAGATACAAGGTGATAAGTTAGATATAGATAATCTTGTTAAAAGTGGATTTGAGATTGAATATTGGGATTTAACAAATTTATTTTATAGTAAAGAGTCCTTAGATCTTTATTTTGGGGGCCATCCAGATTTTCGCTTTAAGTTTCCTCTAGAAAGAAAATTTTTTGATAAATATGCTGTAAAAAAAGAGTTAGAGAAGATAGAAAAAAATACAATATTTTGTTTTAATGATATCTTTATTCAATCACACTTTTGGTTACTAAGATACTTTAAGAAGATTGGTATCCCTTATTTTGTAGGCCCGAGAAGAACACCACCTGAAGTATCGGTAGTTCAAAAAAATGCTCCTAATAATTTACTCTTTCGTTTGCTAATCTCTATCTTTGATGGAAGCATCATAAAAAAACTAACATCATCAGTAGAGTCAAATATTAATAATATTTTTTTGCATCAACTTAACCTTCTAATTTACAGAAATACAGATTATTACAAAAAACCGGATTTTGTAATAGGTTGTGGATTAATTGGTAAGGCCTTATGGACAGATTCTTTTTGCATTAATAAATTTGTTAGTATTGATTCTAATGACGTAATTTGGACCAAAATACCAGATTTAGTTAATGAGAGATATTGTGTATATGTTGATGAATCAATAGTTTATTCACCTGATAGAGGCCTTTATGAGCCAGATAAAAGAAATTCTGCATCAAGCGATTTTGAGAGTTTCAAAAAAAATATGCGCTTAGTCTTTGATAATATAGAAGCAATATTGGGACTAAAGGTAATAATTGCCTGTTCAGCTAAGTACAAATATCAAAATGAAAGCATATATGGAGATAGGCAGATGATTTATGACAAAACTAACCAGTTAATTCAGCATTCTGATTTTGCTTTAGGCCACTCTTCATCAGGATTATTTCAAGCTATTATTAGTAAGAAGCCTATAATTCTTCTTGATGATCCTTCTTTTAGTGATTTTAAGAAAAATAATATTAAATCTTTTTCTGAATTTTTAAAAGCAAAAATAATGTTAACAAATAATTTTTCTAGCAATGACTTTAATGTTGAACTAAAGAATGAAAATGTTGAACATTATGAAATTCTTGAAGAGAAATACTTTAAAGAAAAAAATTCAATTCAATCTTATCATCAATTCATTGTTGATTTTTTTAATAAATATTAAGTTTTTATTGATGCGTATCTTGCATATTACAAACAATGACTATGATGGTGCAGGAAAAGCTGTTATGCGTCTTCATAAGTCAATGTTAGAGCAAGACATTGACTCAAAAGTAGCTTTAGTCTTTTGCAAAAATGCAGAAAAAGATATTAATATCTTAAGAATTGGTTATGGCCAGACTCTTAAAGTTTTCTTATTTGATCTCGTTTCCTTAAAGTTGGCTCTTAACTATTCAAAATATCTTGATATTTTTTCTTTTATAAGATTTAAGATTTATGAAAAAGTTTTTTCTATCTTATATAAGCCCACTAGCTTATATAACTTTAATTTTGGATTCTCAAGGTATCCTCAGTTAAAAAAATATATTAAAGATCTGGATGTTATTGTAATCCATAGTATTCAAGGAATATTAAACCCAAATGATATTATTCAAATTCATAAAGAATTCAAAGTAAAGATTATTATTCATCCTCTAGATATGGAGGTTATAACTGGGGGGTGCCACTTTAATTATGAATGTGATAGATGGAAGCAAGGATGTGGAAACTGTCCCCAAATAAACAGTAGTAAGTTTCAAGATGTGAGCATGCGTTCATTTAGTGACAAAAAAAATAGTTATGATCATATTCCAATTCATTGGATAGCCACTAATACTTTTATGCAAAAAAGGTTAATTGAATCACCAATTGTCTCTTCTAGTCATAAGATATCAAAAATTTTGCTTGGTGTCGACCTTGAAAGGTATAAATTTATTAGTCAAAGTAATGCGAGAGAGTCATTAAACCTTCCCCAAGATAAAAAAATAATTTTATTTGGATGCTTTAATCTTAGTGATAGAAGGAAGGGTGCGGCTTTATTAAAAGAAGTATTGAAAAGTCATATGATTAAAGAATCTTTAGAGAATACTTGTTTGGTTACCTTTGGAGTTTTAAATGGATTTTCTTTTGACAATTTAGGGCTTGATTGGATACATTTAGGCGAATTATCAACAAATTCAAAAATGAATCATTTGTATAGATCGGCTGATTTATTAGTGAGCCCCTCTTTAGATGATTTAGGGCCAGCAATTGTTGTAGAGGCCTTTATGAATAATCTTCAAATTGTATCATTTAATCTGGGTGTTGCGATAGATGTTGTTGTTGATGGGGTGAATGGAAATATTATTGAATGTTTTAATTTAAAAAAATTCGGTTTATCAATTTCTAATATTATTATGAATGAAGTAGAAGATTTTATGGAGCATAAAGATATAAAGGAGATATATAATCAATGCAAATTGAATGAAGAAGCCTCAATATTTATTAAAAAATGTTTATAATATTCTTGTTGCATTTTTATATGTTTTCAGCAATAAAAACTAAATAATTATATAAAGGATAGAAGTAATGAAGTTAAGAGAAGAAATTGATCCAGATCTTCAAGATAAAGAAGTTACTAGATGGTGGAACGTTGAGCGAAACCTAGATAGGTGGGATAAATTTCATTACTCTAAGGAAAATCGTGAGATGCACCATGTTTTAAAGAGGCAGGATATGACATTAGCATATTTAGATGCTATGAATTTAGGCAAAGATGCAAAAATTCTTGAATTGGGTTTTGGTGGTGGGCAAATGGCTAAAAGAATATTGGATCGAGGTTATGAGTACTATGGAATTGATATATCAAGTGGTTTGGCTGATGTAGCAAGTAAAAGATGTAAAGAATATGTTAAAGAAGGAAGAGCGCATTTCACAGCTTCAAGTATTGAAAAAAAGTTTAACTTTGAAAGTGATTATTTTGATGCAGTTCTTGTTTGTGGGGCTCTTCAATATCTTGCTAAGCCACAAAATTGCTTTGAAGAAGTATCCAGAGTCTTGAAAAATAAAAGAGATTTTGTTGTGTGCCAATGTAATATGTATTCACTTAGAGAGATATTCAAAATAAGGCATCTAGTATTAAAAATTCAGAATCTTATCATGAAAGAGGAGTTCTTATATTCGCCTTGCTATAAATCACTCTTAACAGAAACAAAGTTAAAAAAATATTTTGGAAAATATGAAAACTCTAAATGGATGAATACTAAATTTATGACAAAAGGTTATGATCATCATACTTTTGATATTAAGAAAAGATTATATTCATACTGGAGATTAAAGTCCTTACTTAAAGACTCAGGTTTTGAGACGGTTGGAGCATGTGGGGCAACATTTCTTTTTCCTAAAAATAATGCTTTTAGAAGTACATCTGTTTTTTTCAATAATATTCTTCAAGCTGCTTCGGATAAAAAATTAGTTCCACTTTTATTTTCTTATGCAGATAATGTAATACTGTTAAGTAAAAAAATATAGAAACTATGAAAACTATTTATATTGGAGCAATTAACAGAAGTGGAGGCTCTTTATTGACTAGACTTTTTGATGGGCATCCAGAAGTTGCAAGTTATCCTCTTGAAATATCATTTCCAATAAATACAAATTATTACCCATGGGTTGCTAAATTGTCTGGTGATACCGCTTTTATTCCTACATACAATAAAGACTTGAATGATAAGGTTTTTGATATTTTGAATATTGAAAGCATTAAACCGAAAGAGCAACATGTTTGGGGTAAAGAAAGAAGTGATCCTGTTGGTGTTAGAAAAAATTATATTGAAAAAGTGTTTTATGGTGCAGTTAAAACTGATTTTGATTTTGAAAAATATGTTAATGAGATTAAAGAAGAATCAATTAATGCTAACAATATAAATGATCTTTATGATTTAAAGGCGAAGGCTTATTTTAATGCTTGGGATAATGGAAAGCATGCCGGGACTCTAGATTATGTGATAACTCATGATAGTAATGGGTTATTTCTATCAAATACCGATAAGTTTTTTGATGATTTTTCAGATTCTTTTTTCATTCATCCAATTAGAAACATAACAGGATATATTGCATCAGAAAAAACAAGAATAACTAGACGTTTTTATGGTTCTAAAAGGTTTGCAGTAAGTATGCCAAATATTTTTGTTAAAAAATTTAGGTCATATGATATTGAAGCCCTGATTAGGTGCTGGATGGTTTCAGTTACTCGCGCAGTTATAATGCAAGAAAAATATGGTGTAAATGGAAGGTTTTTGGTTTACAGATATGAGAATCTTATTTCGGATACCAGTGTAACAATGAAATCAATTTGTAAAAGAATTGGATTAAAGTTTAATCATGATTTATTAGATCCAACCATCATGGGCAAACCTTGGGGTGGGAACTCACATCAAGGTAAGCAAAAAGGCGTGAATAAAAATTTAAAAAATTATTTTTCTAAGGTATTGACTGAAGATGAATTAGATATAATCGACCAAAGGTGTGGCCCTCTTCTTCGTCATCTTAATAATGATACTTCAACACCCTGCGATCTAACTAAAATTCCAAAAGAGATGCTTTATGATTATGAATTCCAAAAGAGATATTTTGATGATGAAGAAAAAATGGCTTTATATACTGCCTTAGCTTTCAGTGGAATGAGAAAAACAACAATAAATGCACCTGATTTTTCATCAGTAGTTGCTTATTTTTATAGCAAGATAGTCCGTATTATCCATATTCCAAGACTAATTAAGCTTAATCTCTTTCCTGGAATAGGAAAGCAGAATTACACATAACCTAGAGGTAATATAGATGGCAGTTTATTGGGTGACTGGATTGTCTGGAGCCGGTAAAACAACCATAGGCTGGAAATATTACCTCCACTTAAAGTCTACTCTAGATAATGTTGTTTTTCTCGATGGTGATGAGCTTAGGGAGGTATTGGGTGGAGATTTTGGTTATGAGTTGCAAGATAGAAAGAAGCTTGCATACTGCTATGCAAGGATTTCAAAAATGCTTTCTGACCAAGGAATTCATGTTGTAATTGCGACTATATCTATGTTTAATGAGGTTCGAGAATGGAATAGAAATAATATAGATAATTATGTAGAAATTTATATAAAGGTTCCAATTGAAATTTTGATAGAAAGAGATCAAAAGCATATTTACAGTAATAATGAGAAAAATATTGTAGGATTTAATATTAATATGGAAGAGCCTATTAATCCTGATATAGTTATATTGAATGATGGTTTAAGCTCCCCTGAGATGCTTGTTTCTGAAATTATTTCTGCTTTGAGAAATAAGGATAAACAATTTAAATGAAATTTGATACTAAGGCCAACACATTAGGTAATTTATCTAATAATATAAAATTTGGAGAGGTTCTGCCACAAATCAGTTTCACTATACAAGACTGGAAAAATTTAAATTATTTAGATATTGTCTTTAAGAGTGAAATGGAGTGGTTTGATCTAAGTGCTCCATTTATCGTTAGAAGTAGTGGAATGAGTGAAGATTCTATGTTTGAATCTTTAGCAGGCCATTATGATTCAGTTCTAAATGTTGTTGGTAAAGATAATTTGATTGAGGCAATAGATAAAGTTGCAAATTCACTAAAGGAAGGAAGCTCTAAAGACCAAATTTTTATTCAACCCATGTTGTCATCTGTTGATATAAGTGGTGTTGCATTCACAAGAGATGCAAATAATAGCGGTTACTATTATGTTATTAATTATGATGATAGTGGCTCTGGATCAACTACATCAGTTACAGATGGATCCTCAAACCAAGTAAGTACATATTACCACTTTAAATCATTGGAACTTTCAAAAACTGAGTGGATAAATGATTTACTGAAGTTATTAAGAGAGCTAGAAGAGAAGTTCAATTTTGATTCCTTAGATGTTGAATTTGCCATTCAAAATAACATTATTTATTTGCTACAAGTAAGGCCATTAATTCTAAAGAAAATTAATACACATAATTTGATTTCTAGTAGAAAAAAACTAAGTGATATTGAGAAACATATTCATTCCTTATCTCAGCCTCATCCACACTTGCTAGGAGATAAGTCTATTTATGGCGTGATGCCAGACTGGAACCCTGCTGAAATTATTGGTATTAGACCAAAACCCTTAGCTCTATCTTTGTATAAAGATTTGATAACTGATGGTGTTTGGGCCTACCAAAGAGATAATTACGGCTATAAAAACTTGCGAAGTTTTCCACTGCTCTATAATTTTTTGGGCTTTCCATACATTGATATTCGTGTTAGTTTTTCATCATTTATTCCAAAAGATTTGGAAGAAAAATTATCTCATAGACTTGTTAATTATTATGTTCAATACCTTTCTGATAATCCAAGTTTGCACGATAAGGTAGAATTTGATGTTGTATTTTCTTGTTATACATTAGATCTTCAGGAAAAAATTCTAGTTCTTAAGCAACATGGTTTTTCAGAGAACGACTGCCTAAATATTACAAATAGTTTAAGAAGTTTAACCAACTCAATAATTGATGATAAAAATGGCTTATGGCGAAAAGATGTTTCAAAAATTGAAGAATTAAAGGGGAGACATAAAAAAATTGAAACAAGTTCTCTTAGTCATACTGAAAAAATTTATTGGTTGATTGAAGACTGTAAAAGGTATGGAACATTACCTTTTGCGGGTTTGGCTAGGGCTGGGTTTATTGCAGTTGAAATTTTAAAATCTCTTGTAAGTGTTAATATAATGACACCCAAAGAGTACCAGTCTTTTTTAAGAAGTGTCAAAACAGTAAGTTCAAGTATGACAAGTGATTTGATTGAATTAAGTAAAGAGGCCTTTATTGAAAAGTATGGCCATTTAAGACCTGGCACATATGAGATAACTTCATCAAGGTATGACGAAGACTTTGAATCTTTTTTTGATTCATCCAGCACTAACGCTAACACCAAACAAGAAGAACCAAAAGTAATTTCTTTGCCATTAGATTCAATGAATAAGCTCAATGCTCTTTTAAAAGAACATGAAATAAAGCATGATGCAAAAAGCTTGTTAAATTTCATAAAAAATGCCATAGAAGCTAGAGAATATGCAAAATTTGTCTTTTCTAAGAGTCTTAGTGATACTTTAAAGCTGATTTCTGAAATGGGTGCATCAGTTGGCCTGCCAAAAGAAGATCTCTCTTTTATTGATATTAAAGAAATAATGAGCTCGTATTCATCTACACAGGATTTGAAAAATTATTTAACTAAATCAATTCATAAAGGAAGAGCAGCATATGAAATTACAAAAAGCTTGCAATTACCTACACTAATTATTAATCCTAGTGATGTATGGGCCTTCACTCAATTAAAAAATGAACCAAGCTTTATTACTTTATTATCTGCCAAGGGTAATGTGGTTGATGTGAATAATTCTGCTAGTGAATTCCAGAATTGTATACTAATGATTCCAAGCGCAGACCCAGGCTATGATTGGATTTTTTCTCGAGGAATATCTGGGTTTATTACAATGTATGGCGGGGTAAATTCTCATATGTCGATTCGTGCATCTGAACTTGGAATTCCAGCTATTATTGGTGCTGGTGAATCTCTATATAATAAATGGAGTTGTGCAAAAATTCTCGATATTGACTGTTCTAATAAGAAAGTTATAATTATAAGATGAAAAAAATTTTAGTTACCCAAAGAGTAGACGTTGTTCAAGCTTACTCTGAGAGACGTGATGCAATTGATCAAAGATGGGCTAATTTTCTTATTTCAATTAATATATTACCAATTTTTTGTCCTAATAATAAAAACTATCTTCAAGCTCTTTTAGCCGATCAAGATATTCAAGGCGTAATCTTTACAGGTGGAGGCAGTCTTAAAAAATATGGTGGAGATAGTGTTGAAAGAGACCAAATGGAGCAATATATTTTAAGTTGGGCAATTGAATCAAATGTGCCATTACTTGGAGTCTGTCGTGGAATGCAAGTGATTCAAGATTATTTTGGAGTTAAATTAGATATAGTTGAAAATCATGTCGGAGTTCGGCATAAATTAAATGTAAATCAAGGCCTTAGGCTAACTCGTTTTATTGAGACATTTGATGATGTTAATTCATTTCATAATCTAGGTACAAGCCAGAGTAATAAAAATCTTTTACCTATAGCAACTTCAGATGATAATATTATTATGGCAGTTGAGCATCCTGACAAAAAAATTTATGGAGTGATGTGGCATTGTGAACGTGAAAATCCTTTTAAAGAATCGGATAAAAACCTTGTTCAACATATATTTTTTTAGTTTTTTATTTATAACATGGAGTTGAAATGAAGGGAATTATTCTAGCAGCAGGAAGAGGAAGTAGAATGGGCTCACTAACAAGCAATCTGCCAAAATGTAGAACCATATTATTTGGTAAGGAGCTTATTAAATGGCAATTAGATGCGCTAACTGATGCTGGAATATCTAAAATTGCAATTATAAGAGGTTATTTGGCAGAAACTTTTGATTTTAATGTGACTTATTTTGAAAATAAAAGATGGGCAAAAACTAATATGGTAAGTACATTGGTTGCTTCAAGCCAATGGCTAGAAGTTGGAAATACTATTATCAGTTATGCTGATATTGTCTATTCATCAGATTCGGTTTCAACTTTAATTGATGGAAAGGGGGATATTGTTATTACTTATGACCCTAATTGGTATGATTTATGGTCTTTACGTTTTAAAGACCCACTTTCAGACGCTGAGACGTTCAAAATAGATAATGGTGTAGTTACTGAAATAGGCAATAAAGCTCAATCTATTGATGAAATAGAAGGTCAATTTATGGGCTTAATAAAGATAAATGGCAGTGGTTGGAAAAAAATTATAAACTATTTAGATGACTATAGTTCTCACGAGATTGACCAAATGGATATGACTATGTTGATTAGTGGGTTGATTGATTCTGGAATAGATATTCATGCTGTTCCAATTTCTGATAAATGGATGGAAGTTGATACTGAAAGTGATCTCAAAATATATCAACAAGAATATAAACATCTCTATGATAATCGTTAATTATATAAATGGTCAATTTAAATAAAGTTTTCTTTGAGCATGATATTGCTTTTATAACAGGCCTTACAAGGTCAGGAAAGGGTTTATTGTGCCCAATAGTATCAAGTTTTGATCATACAGATAAGATTAACTTAGAGCCAAATTTTGAGAATCTTGTTGAGATGAGACATATTGACTGTATTGAAGATAATACACTGATATATCTATTAAGATCTCAAATGAATTTAATGATCTACAATGATGCTATTGGAAGAAATACTAATTATAGACCTGAAGATTATACTAGTGTATGGAACTATTCAGATCCATTGACCTACATAAAAAGAATGAGTGAGCATGATGGAGATAAAGTTTACGATGGGATTAAAAAAACTAATAGGCTATTCCCTTTAATGCTCCATGATGGATTATGGCATAGTGAATACATTTTTAAAGCTTTTCCTTTATCCAAGCTGATTCACATGCAACGTCATCCTATTGATTTAACCTACTCATGGCTATCTAAAGGTTTAGGCGGCCCTTCCTATTTAAATTTACGTACACATATTGTCACTTATGACTTTAACAATGATATTGTGCCTTATTATGCATTTGGATGGGAGGATCAATATCTTTCTCTTAATGAAGGTGATAGAGTTATATATATGATAAGTAAGCTTTTAAATAAACATCTTCAAGCTTACGATCATCTAGATGAAAAAAATAAAAGTAAAGTTTTATTCGTAAACCATCAAGTTTTAGCAAGTAACCCCTGGGGGGTTATTAAAAACATTGAAACTTTCCTAGATTCAAAGATTACTCCATATACAGAAAAAGTACTTGAGAGAGAAAATTGTCCTAGAGAATTTTTAGAGAGCGATCGTATGAATAAATTAAAATATATTCGAGGCCAATCGTCTAGTGAGGGCAACAGAATATTAGATAATATGATTGATGATTATAATGACTCATCTAAGGTTTAATTTTATTTTAATTGTCTTTCTAAGATGAATATTTGCATAATTCCAGCTAGGGGGGGCAGTAAGCGAATTCCAAGAAAAAATATTAAGGAATTTAACGGGATGCCAATTATTGCATACTCCATTAAAGCTGCAATCGATAGTAATTGCTTTGATAAGGTTATTGTCTCTACAGATGATGATGAAATTGCAGCTCTTTCAAAACACTATGGTGCTGAAGTTCCATTCACTCGTCCTCAAGAGTTATCTGGTGACTATACTAGTACTATTTCAGTTATTAAGCATGCTATTGAATGGTTTGAGTCTAATAAAATTAATATCAATTATGTATGTTGTTTGTATGCAACTGCTCCATTTATTCAGTCAAAAACTATATCTAATGCTTATTTGCAATTAATAGATTCAGGAGCAAACTACTGCTTTAGTGTAACAAGTTTTCCTTTTCCAGTTCAAAGGTCAATAAAAATTACATCTCTAAATAGAGTGAATATGCTTTACCCAGAGTACTTTAATTATCGCTCTCAAGATTTAGAAGAAGCTTATCATGATGCTGGTCAATTCTACTGGGGTGAATCTAATGCTTTTAAAGAAGAATTACCTTTCTTTTCAGAATTTGCAACTCCGTATCTTATTCCAAGGTTTTTAGTTCAAGACATAGATACAAATGAAGACTGGATAAGAGCGGAAGCTATGTATCAAGTATTACAAAAGACTAAAGTTTTTTTATGAACATTGTTTTTAGAGTCGATGCGTCAACACAAATGGGAACTGGACATGTTATGCGATGTCTCACCCTTGCCAAGGCGTTAAAAAATAATGGAGTACAGGTGCAATTCATTTGCAGAGATCATAAAGGTCACTTAATAGAAAAGATTAAAAGTGTTGGATTTAATGTTTTTACATTAACTTCGCCAAGTAGATACAAATCAGATGAAAAACTAGAACACTCTAATTGGCTGGGACAAACCCAAAAAAAAGATGCAGCAGATTCCATTTCTATCCTTAAAGACATAAGACCACATTGGATAATTATAGATCATTACGGAATTGATCAAGACTGGCAATTAGCAGTAAGAGCCTATTGTCAAAAAATTATGGTAATAGATGATTTGTCTGATCGAATACATAATTGTGATGTTTTACTTGATCAAACTTTTGAGTGTCAAGAGAGAGCTTATAACCTATTAGTTCCAAAGGATTGTAAGTTACTGCTTGGCTCAAAATACGCACTTCTTAGGCCAGAGTTTCTAAAATGGAGGCAGTTCAGCATTGAACGTCGAAATTCAAGTGGCTTCAAGACAATACTTATTAATATGGGTGGAACTGACCCAAATGATGCTACGGGGAAAATTTTAGATGAGCTAGCATCATTTAATCTAAAAGGTAATTTAAAACTTATAATAATAATGTCTAAAGAATCTCTTTATTTAGAAAGTATTCGAGCAAAAGCAAACAAATTAAGCCATTCAACAGAAATTAAGACCAATGTGGCTAATATGGCTGAAATTATGGCTTACTCTGATTTGGCAATAGGAGCTTCAGGATCAACTTCATGGGAAAGGTGTTGTTTGGGTCTACCCACAATACAAGTTATAATTGCAGCTAACCAAAAAAAAATCGCATCAAATCTTGAAGATAAAAAAATTATTAGGTTACTCAAATCTTTTGATCAATTAGAACAATGCATAGAGACTATGAAAGAAGATTTAGCTACTTATTCAAAAAATGCACAGAAAGTTATTGATGGTAATGGTACAAAAAGAGTATTAAATACTTTGTATGAATAAAAAAATTACAATATTAGTTGATAATGAGTCTTGGATTGACCCGTATGCAAAGAAGCTTGTAGATATATTAAAGATAAAAAACTATGATGCCAAGCTTGTAAATGAACACACTCTTGTTCAGGAGGGGTGGATAAATTTTATGCTTGGTTGTGTTAGTTTAGCCTCTTCTCAAACTCTTTTAAAAAACAAATATAACTTAGTAGTTCATGAAAGTAATCTTCCAGATGGAAAGGGACATGCACCAATGGCTTGGCAGATACTTGATGGGAAGTTAAGAATTCCAATTTGTCTAATTGAGGCTTCGAATAAGGCAGATGCTGGAAATATTTGGCTGAAAGATGTTATTGAATTAAATGGAGATGAGTTACATCAAGAATGGCGCCATAAACAAGGTCAAAAAACCATTGATCTTTGTATTAATTTTGTTGAAAACTATAAAGATATTAATCCTAATCCTCAAGCTCATCTTGAAGGATCAGTTGTTTATAAAAAAAGAACAGTAAAAGATAGTGAGCTTGACATTGATCAATCAATAAAAAAACAATTTAACCTTTTGAGGGTTGTTGATAATGAAAAATATCCAGCATTTTTCACTCATCATGGCATAAAGTATTTTTTAAAAATTTATCAACAATAGTGTTAGTTGATGTGTGTCTAAATGATTTGAATAACAGGAAATGTAAATTAATAATAAAAGTATAATTATTTTTTTATTCTTAGTGGATTTTTTTAATATTTGTGAGGTTTTATGATTAATGATAAAGATAAAGATGTATATATTGACGCAGTTAAAAGTAATTTTTTGCAAAAAAGGTCTACTGGTAACAAGCAATTTGCTGCATTAGACTTTGATGGGTGGGTTGAATCAGTTATTAATGAGATGTCTTTTTCAAATGTATTAGATATTTGCTGTGGAACTGGCAATCAATTAATTCTTTATTCTCATAATTCAAAAAATTCAAAATTAATCGGTGTTGACTTATCTCATGATTCATTGCAAATTGCAGAAAAGAGGTTAAATATCAGTAAATCTAACGATCAACTAGATTTAATTTTAGGAAAAATGGATGAAACTTTTTCATTAGATGGGGTTTATCAAGAAAAATTTGATTTAATTTCTTGTTTTTATGGACTTTATTATGCTGATAATTCTGAATTACTTCTCAATCGAGCTATTGAAAATCTTAATTCTCAGGGTAATATCCTTATCGTTGGACCCTATGGAGATAATAATAAGGCGTTCTTTGATATTTTACTAAAATACTTTGATTTGCCAGAATTAGTTTATAGAAGCTCATCAACTTTTATGGAATCAGAAGTCCTTCCTGTTCTTGAAAACAAGCTTAAGGTCGAAAAAAAATATTTTGTAAACAAAATTGTGTACCCAGATTTAAGATCTGTAATGAATTATTGGAAATCAACAACTTTTTTTAATAGTGATTTTGAGAAAGAAGTTGAAGCTGATTTATTAAAACATTTTGAAATCAATCCAAGTTTTATTCTTGAGAAGCATGTTATGGCAATAATTGCAAATAAGGATTATTAATCTAATGGGAATTGTTATTAATAATAGAAAGATTGGGTTAACAGAGGAGCCGTATATTATTGCTGAATTATCAGGCAATCATAATGGAAGTTTGCAGCGCGCCCTAGATACACTTAGTATGGCTAAAAACGCAGGTGCAGATGCAGTTAAAATTCAAACTTACACTGCAGATACTATTACTATTGATAGCAGCAAAGAGGATTTCATGGTTCGTGGAGGCTTGTGGGATGGATATAGCTTATATGATCTTTATAAATGGGCCCATACGCCTTTTGAATGGCATCAAAAAATTTTTGAACATGCAAGAAGTATTGGTATTACTTGTTTTTCATCACCATTTGATGAGACTGCTGTCGATCTATTAGAGGACCTAAATGCTCCTGCCTATAAGATAGCCTCATTTGAAGCTATTGATCTCCCACTTATTAAATATGTTGCCCAAACTCGTAAACCAATCATTATTTCAACTGGTATGGCAAACCTGGAAGAAATTGAGGAGGCAGTTGAAACTGCAAAAGATTATGGTTGTAATGAGCTTGTTTTATTACACTGTATTAGCAGCTATCCTGCTCCAGCTGAGCAATCAAATTTAAAAACAATATCAGATCTAGCAAAACGATTTGGAGTAGTTTCTGGATTATCAGATCACACATTAGGGACTTCTGTTGCTATTGCAGGAGTAGCATTAGGAGCAAGTGTAATTGAGAAACATGTTACTCTGAATCGAAATGATAAGGGCCCAGATAGTGAGTTTTCACTTGAACCTGATGAGTTAAAAAGTTTATGTTTAGATTCATTGACAGCTTGGAAAGCATTGGGAGTAGTTGGCTATGATAGGAAGCCATCTGAAGAGGGAAATATGAAATTTAGAAGGTCTATATATTTTGTAAAAGATATTAAAGCTGGAGATGTTATTACTCAGGAGCATGTTAGAAGAATTCGTCCAGGATATGGATTACCCCCAAAGTTAGAAAAAGATATAATTGGCATGTTTGCAAAAAAAGATATTGAAGCTGGCACTGCTTCTAGTTGGGAGTTAATTGGTGAATAATAATGTATTGATAATTGCCGCACATCCTGATGATGAAGCTCTAGGCTGTGCTGGTACAATGGCAAAGTATATTTCAGCGGGCAGTAATGTGCATGTTGCTTTTATGACTAATGGGGTTAGTTCAAGAAACTTAAATCTTATTGATGAAGCTAAAGACCGTAAGAAAGCATCTCATGAAGCTACTCAAATTCTAGGCGTTTCTTCAACATGTTATTTTGATTTCCCTGACAATAAAATGGACTCTATTGCTTTAATAGATGTTGTAAATTCAATTGAGGGGTTAATTACAGAATTAAAGCCAGATGTAATTTATACTCATCATGTTGGTGATTTAAATGTAGATCATCAAATTACTTGTAAGGCAACTATAACCGCTTGTCGTCCTCAGCCTGGACTCACTGTGAAAGAAATTTTTTCCTTTGAAGTTCTTTCAAGTACTGATTGGCAAGTAAGTGAGTATTTACCATTCACTCCAAACATATTTATTGATATTAGTGAGCAAATAGAAATTAAAAAAGAAGCTTTAAAAGCATATAGTGATGAAATGCGACAATCGCCGCATTCTAGAAGTATTGATAATGTGATACGTTTAAATGCATTAAGGGGAAACTCTGTCGGGTTAAGATATGCAGAAGCTTTTTGCTTACTTAGAAAAATTAACTAATGTTAGAAAGTAATCTCACAAGGACTTTTTATGAAAATATGTAACCGATGTGTTATGCCAAGTACTAAGCCAGACTTAAACTTTGACGAAAGTGGTGTTTGTGATGCATGCCAATCACAAGATTCTAAAAATAATAATATTGATTGGAAAGCCCGAGAAAAAGATTTTTTAAATCTGGTAAGAAAACACAAGAAAAACCCAGATTATGATTGCATAATTGGAGTAAGTGGTGGGAAAGATTCAACAGTTCAAGTGCTTAAGGCTTTGGAGCTTGGTTTAAATCCACTTTGTGTATGTTTTGAGCCAACTATACCAACAAAGGTTGGTAAAAAAAATCTGGAAAATTTAAACAATTTAGGGGTTGATTTAATTCATGTTAAAAGGAACCCAAAGGTTTATAAGAGCCTTGCAAAAGAGGCCTTTCAAAGGACTGGGGATAATGAATGGCAACATCATTTAGGGCTTTTTACGTCTGTCCCAAAATTTGCTGTCAAGTTTAATATTCCATTAATAATCTGGGGTGAAAGCCCACAGGTTGAATATGGTGGCCCTGCCTCCAGCAAAGAAAGAGAATATCTAGACAGACAATGGCTTGAAGAATTTGGTGGATTGCTTGGTAATAGAATATCAGACATGGTTGGTGTAGATGGCCTTACTAAGCGAGACTTATCTTTATACATTTATGAAAGTGATAAGGAGTTAAATAGAGTTGGGGTTACCGGATTATTTCTTGGGTATTATTTTAAATGGAATTTGAGGGAAATTTTTGAAACAGCAAAAAATAATGGTTTTTCTGTCCAAGACAGGCCTGTTGAAACTACATATGAAAATTTTGAAAATTTAGATTGCTATAGTAATCACGTTCATGATTATTTAAAGTATGTAAAGTATGGGTTTGGAAGGGCTACTGATAATGCCTGTTTGGACATTCGATTGGGCTATATTACTAGAGATGAAGGCGTTAGACTGGTTAATAAATATGATGGAAGATACCCAACTAAGGCAATAAAGAAATATCTTGAATATACAGGCTTCACACAGCCAGAATTTATAAAGATAGTTGACTCATATACTAATAAAAAAATCTTTAAAAGAGACGAGAATGGTGCCTTTATTCGCGATATAGATAACTCTTTGGTTAGAAAAAAGGAATATCTTGTTGAATAATTCAATTGTAATCATAGATTACAATATGGGCAATCTTCGATCAGTACAAAAGTCTTTTTTAGTAAATAATTGCAATGCAGAAATTACCAATAATCACGAACAGATTCTTAATGCAGATAAAATTGTACTGCCTGGAGTAGGTGCATTTCCGGATGCGATGGACGAACTCTTAAATTTAGGATTAGTTGAGGTTCTTAATGAGGCTGTTATAAAGAATAAAAAACCATTTTTAGGTATATGTCTTGGAATGCAGCTAATGGCAAAACTGGGTCATGAAAATTTTAAAACAAAAGGTTTGGGATGGATTGATGCAGAAATTATTAAGTTTGATCTTGAAAAACAAAATAAGACTTTAAAAATTCCTCATGTAGGTTGGAATAATGTTTCACAGGTTCAAAAGTGTAAATTATATGAAGGTATTCAAGATGATAGTGACTTCTACCATGTACATTCTTTTCATATTAATTTAAATGAAGATATTGCAACTGGTATTACTGATTATGGCTACAAGTTTGTTTCTTCGATTGCAAAAGACAATTTATTTGGGTTTCAGTTTCATCCGGAAAAAAGCCAGAATGCAGGCTTAAAGATTATCAGAAATTTTATTCAACTATGATTTTTTTTCATGCTAAAGCATAGAGTTATCCCTTGCGTTTTATTAAAAGATTGGCAGTTAGTAAAAAGTATTCAGTTTGATTCTTATCGAACTATTGGGCATCCTCGATCTACTGCGAGGATTTATAATGCACGAAATGTTGATGAATTAATTGTTCTTGATATTGATGCTAGTTTGCATAATGAGGAAATAAATATTGAGACAATTCAAGATATTGCAGAAGAATGCTTTATGCCTCTTACAATTGGTGGTGGAATTAAATCCCTAGATGATATTAATAAAATTTTAAATGCTGGTGCAGATAAAATTTCATTGAATACTATCGCCCTAAATGATTATAGTTTTATTAAAGAAACCGCTGTAGTATTTGGCTCACAATTTATAGTATGTTCAATAGATGTGAAAAAAATCAATAAAACTTACAAAGTGTTTAATCAAAAAAAAGGCTTAATAGATATTGACCCATTATTTCTTGCAAAACAGTATCAAGATTTTGGAGCAGGTGAAATTCTATTAACTTCTGTTGATCGAGATGGTTCTGCAGAAGGATACGATATTGATCTAATAAAGCTATTTAGAGATGAATTAGATATTCCTGTTATATTAAATGGTGGTATGGGTAAGCCTATTCATGCTGTGGAGGCAATAAAAAATGGCGCAGATTCAGTTGCAGGAGCTTACATGTATCATTTTTCTGAATATACTCCTAATGATGTTAAGAGAGAATTGGATAAATTTAATATACCAATAAGATTCAGTAAATAAATTGCATTATTTACAATGATTAATTGAATAGATAAAAGTCATAACAAAGATCATAATGATTGCATTAATAATTATAATTTCAGTTTTTAGCATCATCCAATCCTTGTTTGGGGTTGGATTGCTTTTATTTGGAACGCCAACACTTTTATTGATGGGTTACTCATATAGCGAAACTCTCTGGATTCTTCTTCCATGTTCAATAACAATCTCACTAATTCAAACTATAAGTAACTATGATTTGGTGCGAGAAAAAAAGAAAGTTTCTTTTCTTATAATTCCACCAATGATACTTAGTTTAATTTTTATTGTGACATACGATTATGTGATTAATATAAATAAAGTTGTTGGATTTTTTCTACTACTTATAGGATTGATAAATTTTTTTCCAAATTTTCAATTATATCTACAAGTGATTATAAAAAAACAAATCCAATTTTATTATGTCTTAATAGGTATTATTCATGGAATATCAAATATGGGCGGCGGGCCACTGTCAATACTTATGTCGACTATTTATCATGATAAAGTGAAGATCCGTGCCAATATAGCATATATTTACTCAGTGCTATCAGCATTTCAATTAATAGTCTTGTCTATTATTGAGCCAACTGGTTTAAAATATGTCAGTATTACATTAATGGCAATTTCTTTAGGTGTATATATAGTTATTAATACGTATATTTCTCAAAAGATTAATGACAAAAAATACAAAATTTTAATTAATATTTTAATTTTAACATATGGAATATTAGCTTTTTTTACCTAGTAAGGAATAAATTATGGCAACTAAAATACTCGCAACTCTTGGGCCATCCTCACTCAATAGAAAAACTGTTAATAAAATGGCTAACCAAGGAGTCAACTTATTTAGGATTAACCTTTCACATACAAAGCTTGAAGATGTTAATGGAATATTAAAAAAAATTATGTCTTGGACTGATGTGCCAGTCTGTCTAGATAGTGAAGGAGCACAAATTCGCAATCAAGATATGATAAGTGAGTCAGTTTTTTTTGAGAAAGGCTCTATTATTAAAATTCATCATAAAACTATATTAGGCGATAGTCGAAATATTTCATTTACACCAAGTAATGTTTCAAAGCAACTTGAAATAGGAGATATGATAAGAGTAGATTTCAATTCTGCATCTTTTATTGTTACCAAAAAAGAGAAAGAATATTTATTAGCGAAAGTTATAGAAGGTGGAAGTGTTGGAAGTAATAAGGCGGCTGATACTGACAGTAAGATTGATTTAGATCCAGTGACTCATAAAGATGAGGAGGCTTTTAAAATTGGCTTAGCGCATGGAGTTACTAATTTTTCCTTGTCTTTTACAAATTCTGCTAATGATGTAAAAGAGGTAAGAAAAATAATTGGCAATGATGTTCAACTGATTTCTAAGATTGAGAGTATTAAGGGCGTACTTAATTTAGAGACGATTTTACCAGTTGTTGATCAGATCTTAATTGATAGAGGGGATTTATCTCGAGAGGTCAGTATAGAAAAAATACCATTTATCCAGCGAATGATTATTTCTTATGCTCAATCTAAGGAAACACCTGTTTATGTTGCAACCAACTTACTAGAGTCTATGATTAAATCTGACTCCCCAACAAGGGCAGAAGCTAATGATGTTGCAAGTACCTTGTTGATGGGAGCAAGTGGCTTAGTATTAGCCGCTGAAACTGCAATTGGTGATTATCCTGTTGAAGCTGTTGAAATGATTAACTCTATAGTTCGCCAATACAATAAGTGGGATTCAGAATTATTATTAACTGACTTCATTTACTCATAATACTAAGTTTAATGAGTAAAGAATTTATAATATTATGGCTAACTGGAATGTCGGGCTCTGGAAAATCTACTCTCGCTAACTGTATTGACCAAAAATGCAAGGATGAAGGCTTTAGCTCAATAATTATTGATGGTGATGATGTTCGCGATCAAGACGATAAAAAACTAGGATTTGGATATGATGATGTGTTAACTAATAATTTGCGGATTGCTAATTATTGTTTAAGCCAAAAGGATAAAGAAATTTCAGTAGTAATAGTTCCTGTTATTAGTCCTTATGAAAGGGTTAGGGTTAAAGTTAAGGGCCTTCTCAATCCTTTTTTTCACTTAATTTATGTTAAGGCAGATATCGACAGTCTTAAAGATAGAGATACAAAAGGTCTATACTTAGCATCTGATAATGGAAAAATTAATGATCTTATTGGATATTCTGATATTAACCCATATGAGGAGCCCCTTGAGCCTTCTATTGTTATTGAGACAGGAAAAAATTACTCGCTTAATGAGTCAAAAATAAAAATTTTAGAGTTTGTTAGTAATCTTCTCATCTTAAGAAAATAATTAGTAAAATTTTTTAGATGGTTTTAAGGATATACATAAAATGTTTAGAAATATTTATAAAGATAAAAAAATTTTAGTAACTGGACATACTGGATTTAAAGGAAGTTGGCTTAGTATTTGGTTGAAGCATCTTGGGGCAAATGTCGTTGGATTATCTAATACTGAGGTTAGTCAGCCTTCAAATTTTATAGTTTCAGAGGTCTCTAAAATTGTTGATGATTATCAAGTTGATATTCGAGATGCTAATGCAATTAAAGAATTGGTTGGTAGAGTCCAACCAGATTTTATTTTTCATCTTGCAGCCCAGGCTTTAGTTCGTCCTTCATATGAAAACCCCTTAGAGACCATTATGACTAATGCAATTGGTTCAGCAAATATTCTAGATTCTCTAAGAAATCTTAAGAAAAAAGTAGCTTGCATTATGATAACAAGTGATAAGGCATATGACAATATGGAGTGGATGTGGGGATATAGAGAGACAGACCGATTAGGTGGAAAAGATCCCTATAGTGCTTCAAAAGGTATGGCGGAACTTGCTATTCGAAGCTATGTAGAATCTTTTTTTTATAATTCAAATGTCAGAGTAGGGATTGCACGTGCAGGAAATGTCATTGGAGGCGGTGATTGGGCGGTTGATCGAATCGTGCCTGACTGTATGAGAGCATGGGCAGATGGAGAAAGTGTAGATATAAGAAGTCCTAATGCAACAAGACCATGGCAGCATGTGCTTGAGCCCTTAAGTGGCTATCTATGTTTAGGAAGTGATTTGTATAGCAATAAAAAGTTTCATGGAGAAGCTTATAATTTTGGCCCATCTAATGACCAAAACTACCCTGTTAGTATATTAATTGAAGAAATGTCTCAATATTGGAACAAAATTAAATGGAACGATGTTTCAAAAAATTTAGGCCATGTTCATGAGGCTGGTTTATTAAAATTAAATTGTGACAAGGCTTTATTTGATTTAGATTGGCATTCAGCTTTACATTTCAAAGAGACAATTAAAATGACAGTTGAATGGTACAAAGAGTTTTATCAAAATCATAATAAATCTATGCTTAATTTTACAATTAAGCAAATTGATTCTTATGCAGAAGCTGCGAAGTTATCTAATATTTCCTGGTCTAGTGATGATTAAAGGAGTCCATATAACCCATTTAGATATAATTGACACTCCAGGAGGTAATGTTATGCATGCTATGAAAAAAAGTAGTTTGGGCTATTCGGGGTTTGGGGAGGCTTATTTTTCCCAAATACATAAAGGTGCGGTTAAGGCATGGAAGCGACATAAAAAAATGACCCTTAATATTATTGTACCTTTTGGAGCAATAAGATTTATATTAATGGATGGTAGAGAGGAGTCAACAAACCGTTTTCAGGAAATTATAATTTCAAAAAAAAATTATTCTAGACTAACTGTGCCACCAATGATCTGGATGGGGTTTCAAGGTATTGATGGTGAATCTATATTGCTTAATATTGCAAATATTGAGCATGATCCAGAAGAAGTTGATAATATGAGTATTGATAAATTAAAATTTAATTGGAATAACTAAATTATGAAAGTAGTAATTTTAGCAGGAGGGTTTGGCACTCGTTTAAGCGAAGAGACAGATTTAAAGCCCAAACCAATGGTAGAAATTGGTGGTAACCCGATTTTATGGCATATCATGAAATCATATTCAAGTTATGGCTTTAATGATTTTATAATTTTACTTGGCTATAAAGGATATACAATTAAAGATTTTTTTTCAAATTATTTTTTACATCAAAGCGATGTTACATTTGATTTGGCAAATAATAAGATGAAGGTTCATCAGAATCAAAGTGAGCCATGGAAAGTTACTCTTTTAGACACTGGTTTGAATACAATGACAGGTGGAAGAATTAAGCAAGCTAAAAAATATATAGGTAATGAGGATTTTTTACTTACTTATGGGGATGGCTTATCCAATGTAAATATTAATTCTTTAGTTGATTTCCATAAAAAGCATATGAAATCTATCACTATGACTGCAGTTCAGCCGGATGGAAGATATGGTGCTCTGGACATCAGAAGTGATAACTTAATCTCTTCTTTTGATGAAAAACCAAGAGGAGATGGATCATGGATTAACGGAGGTTTTTTTGTTTGTAAACCTAATGTATTTGATTATATTGATGGGAACGAAACAATGTTCGAACAGAAGCCGTTGTCAAATTTAGCTACAGATAATCAATTAATGGCATTCAAGCATGAGGGTTTTTGGCAAAGTATGGACACTTTAAGGGATAAAAAATTATTATGTAGTATGTGGGATACCGGAAACGCCCCTTGGAAAAATTGGACATAATTTATGGTTCTTATTACTGGTGGTTTGGGTTATTTAGGAGCACGAATTGCAAAATCTTTAATAGATGATAATCATAATATAAGAATTGCAACTAGTAGAATTAATCCTACCGTTCCAGCTGAACTTCATTCATGTGAAATAGTTACAATTGATTTAAATGATTTAGTTAGTATTGATACGGCGTGTAAGGGAGTTAAGACAATAATTCATCTTGCTGCACTAAATTCACAAGAGTGTAAAAAAAATCCAAATGCAGCTGAGCTTATAAATTCATTTGGAACTTTAAACATCTTGCAATCTGCAAAAAAAAATGATGTTTCTAATTTTTTATATTTTTCAACTGCTCATGTTTATGGTTCTAGTCTAAGTGGAAAACTAGATGAAGATTCACCATTATTTCCATTAAGCTCCTATGCGTCTTCGCACAAAGTAGCTGAAGATTATGTTCTTGATTTTAATATGCAAGGAAAACTAAATACATGCGTTTATAGATTATCTAACGTTATAGGCTCTCCTTTGGATCAAAGTGCTAATTGCTGGATGTTGATTGCTAATGATTTATGTAAGAAAATTGTGATGAATAGAAAAGCAATCCTTAATGCAAATAAATCAATTAAGAGGGATTTTATTCCTATTAATGATGTTCTTGATTCGACTAAGTTTTATATAAATAATCTAAATACAATTTTTGACGGCAAAATCATAAATATTTCTAATGGTAGTTCAATATCATTAGAGGGTTTATGTAACTTAATACTAAAGAGGGCTTCAATAATTCTCAAAAAGAATATAACAATTAGTTACAAAGATTCAACTCATCAGAACAATATAAAAGATTTCTTCATTTCTAACTCTAGGGCTTTAGATTATGGGCTGACTTTAAACAATTCATTGTCTGACGAAATTGACTCCATGTTATTAAATTTTCAAAAATGGTTTTCGGCTTAGTTTAATAATAATAATTTATTGATATGTTAAAAATAATTGAAACTAATCGGATAAATATTTTGGGTGTTCTATTAGTGCTAATTTTGTTATCTGCATTAAGAAATATTTCTCAAATTTATTATTTAACTATTATTTGCCTGACAGCAATTTTATTAATTTATGCATTCATAAATCATTCATTTCGAACGGGTTTTATTGCCTCTATTTTTTATATTTTTTTGTTATATTCTGCTTTATTGGTAACTTGGTCAGCAATCTATATGCAGTCTTTGGATTTTATACCTGGTATTCCTAGACTATTTATGGTTCTTATATTTACATTACTAGCGTTATTATTAGTGAGTGAGAAGGATTTTAAGTTATTTTATAAATTAATTCTGTTTTGTTATATTGTGGCTGCGATCTCAGTAATTTATCAGATTTTATTTGATGCTATTTCATGGTTTGCACCTCAATTTGTAAGAGCAGGTTTAGATCGATACGCTTCGATGTTGGGCTCATTAACAATTTATGGCTCAATTGTTGGGTATGGTTTAATAATGCTTTACTCTGAGGCTCTAATCCCAAAAAAATTAGTATTTAAGATTATTTTAGGTTTAATTCTTATCTCAGCTGCGGTTTTTAGTCTTACGAAGTCTGGAGTGGTAATGGTTTTTTTATCATTTATTGTTTATTCTCTTTATGACTTTAGGTCAATTTTAAAAAGGGCAAGTTTAAAGGGCTTGTTTTTGTTAATATTAATCTTCACTGTAATGTTTACCTTGCTTATGCAGATTAATGAATTTAGAGAATATTACAATGTTATTGTCACTCAAACTATAGGTGGCAGTTCTTTTTTATCGGATGGCACTAATGTAATGATGGATTCTGATAAAGTTTCTATTGAGCATATTAATAAGCGACTATTTCATTTCACATCTGAGATGTTGAAGTATTATGGTGATAGTGTTTATTTTATCGGGGTTGGTCTTCAAGGGGGTGCTGGAACTTTGGGTATTACTAATAACGGCGCACATTACATCAGCGCCCATAATGCAATAGGTGATTTGTTTTTTATTGGAGGTGCTCCATATTTATTTTTATTTTTATTATTATATGGCTCTACACAATTAGTTTTTTTGAGAAATAATAATGACATACTTTGTAGACTATTCTTTATGTTGAATATTTTATTCTTTGCCAACTTATTAGCAGCATCTGGCTCAGCTTTTCATCCTGCAATTAGTCTGCCTTTTTGGATTTCCATTGTTTATGCTAGTATTAAGAGTAAGTCTTATAAATTGACTGTCGCAACAAATTAAACTTTTGATGAATCAAGCATCTATTATTATTCCAACTTATAAGAGAGCAGACTTACTTGCCCAAGTTTTTGAGAGTTTAATATTCCAAGATAATATTTTTGAAATACTTGTAATAGATAGTAATAGTAATGACGGCACTAAAAATCTGGTTGAATCGTATAATGAAAATTCAATCATAAATATCAAACATATAGATGTAGATAATAATGTATCCCTAAAAAGGAATACTGGCATTGAAAAATCTTTAACTAATAACTTGATTTTTCTGGATGATGACTGTATTCCAGATGATTATTTTGTAAAAAATCATCTTGATGCACTTTCTAATAATCCTGATGATTTAAATTGTGGAGATGTTTTTTTTCCAAAAGAGAATATTGAGTCTTCAAATTATATTAGATACAAAGACTCAAGGCATAAACCTTATAGATTCTCAGATATAAATAATTTAGACTTAGATTTTAAGAGCATTGTTACAATGAATATGTCTATAAATAAAAAACAAATTCAAAAAAATAAACTCTCTTTTAGAGAAGATTTTATTGGATATGGCATGGAAGACAATGAATTTGGCTGTCAGGTTATGACTGCAGGCATTAATATTAAGAGATGCAAGGCGTCTATTAAACATATGGAAGGAAATGATCCATTCTTGTTTACAAATAAAATTTTTCATACTGCTAGAGATGGTGTTTATAAGCTTAAAAGTGTCAATAAAAAAGCAGTTATGAGCCTACCTTACTCGTATTTTTTTGAGACTGATTATATTTATAAAAATATTCTAATTAAGTCTTTAGTAGTGACATTTAGGTTATTTTTTACTATAAAAATAGCCAAATATGTCTTAAAGCTATTGAATTTTGTAGATAAGTATAGCTTGCTGTATTTTCCATTAATCTACAAGTATGTTTTTGCGTGCTACTACAACGAAGGAGTGAAGAAAAGGAAAGATGCCTATAAATCAATTAATGAGGTTTCTAATAGTTGGTATTCAGACAATTTTTAATATCATTTATTAAAGCACATTCATGAATAAAATTGTTAGCGTAATAATTCCTACTTTTAATCGTGCTCAAAGCTTAAAGAGAGCCATAGATTCTGTATTTGCCCAGTCTTATAAAAGTTGGGAAATTTTAGTTATTGATAATTCATCATCTGATGGTACCGAATTAATATTAAGACAATATAACAAAGATAAAGTTAAAATTCTAAGTGTAAAAAACGATGGAGTAATAGGATACTCTCGAAATATAGGTATCCAAAATGCTAAGGGAGAGATAATTGCTTTTTTAGATTCTGATGATTGGTGGGAGCCTTTAAAGCTTGAAAAATGTGTTGAATATTTAACAAGTAATAAAGCAGATATTGTCTATCATAATTGTTATTTGATGTCACAAAGATCAAAATCATCTACAAAATGTAGACAATTAAAGCCTAGCTTTATTAATGATTTAATTACAAATGGAAATACTCTTGTTACTTCATCAGTTGTGGCTAAGAAAGAGATTTTACTAAGTGTTGGATGTTTTAGTGAGGGCACTAATTTTATTGGCTGGGAGGATTATCATTTGTGGTTAAAGCTTGCAAAGAAGTCATATAAGTTTTTAAGATTAAAAGGAATTTATGGAGTCTGTTGGCAAGGCGAGGACAATTTTGATAATCCTAATAGAGTATTAATAAATCTTATTCAAATTGAAAAATATTTTATTGAGGAGCCCTATTATCAATTTCAACCTAAAAAAATTTGGTGGCTAAACTATACAAGAGGAAAAGCATATGTGAGAATTAGTAATTACGTTGAGGCGAAAAAATCGTTAAACAAAGTAATTTTTAAAAGCTCTCCTATTATTTTTAAATTAAAATCTATATATTACTATGCAGTTATATTGCTATTTAAAAAGTCTTAGTACATATAATTATCTAGGATAATATAGTTTTCTCAACCTTTTAAATATAATGTATAAAAATAAAGTTTTGCTTATCACTGGGGGTACTGGTTCATTTGGAAATGCCGTACTATCAAAGCTTTTGAATTCAGATTTAAAAGAAATTAGAATATTTAGTCGTGATGAAAAAAAACAAGAAGACATAAGAATTTTTCATAAAAATGAAAAGCTTAAGTTTATTATTGGGGATGTCAGGGATTATAAGAGTCTTAATATGGCGATGATTGGAGTAGATTATGTTTTTCATGCTGCTGCTCTCAAGCAAGTTCCTTCTTGTGAGTTCTACCCTATGGAGGCAGTTAAAACTAATATACTTGGTGCTGAAAATGTCTTGGATTCTGCTCTTCATAATAAAGTAGAGAGTATAGTAGTTTTGAGTACAGATAAAGCAGTTTATCCTATTAATGCGATGGGCCTATCTAAGTCAATGATGGAAAAACTTATGATAGCGAAATCGAGAGCTTTAAATGAAAAAATCTCTTTTTCAGCTACTAGATATGGCAATGTAATGGGAAGTCGTGGCTCAGTTATTCCACTTTTTATATCTCAAATTAAAGCTGGAGTGCCTTTGACACTTACCGATCCTAATATGACCCGCTTTATGATGAATATTGATGAGTCAGTCGATTTAGTTGAGTTTGCTTTTAATAATGCAAATTCAGGTGATATCTTTGTTCAAAAATCACCAGCTGCTACCTTGGAGACATTAGTTCATGCGTTATTGCAAATCTTTAATGCTAGTAATGATATAAAAATCATTGGAACTAGACATAGTGAAAAACTATATGAAACTTTATTGACAAGTGAGGAGATGCATAGAGCAGAAGATTTAGGAGACTATTATAGAATTCCTTCTGACAGTCGTGATCTAAATTATGCGCAATATTTTACTAAGGGAGATGCAAGTAATATGAATGACGACTATCATTCACATAACACTTCTCGACTAGATATGGATGAATTAATCAAAGTATTGTTAAAGTTAGATTGTGTTCAAAAGGGGCTAATTACTTATGAAAAAGATTAAAGTTGTTACAGTTGTTGGTACAAGGCCAGAAATTATAAAGTTAAGTGAAGTTATAAAAGAATTGGATAAACATACTGAGCATAAAATTGTCCATACTGGACAGAATTATGACTATGAATTAAATGAACTATTTTTTGAACAGCTAAATATTAGAAAGCCAGATTTTTTTCTAGAAGCGGTAAAAGGAACTCCATCAGAAACTATTGGTGATATTATTGCAAAATCAGATAAGATTTTTAGTGAATTAATGCCTGATGCTATATTAATATATGGCGATACTAATAGTTGTTTATGTGTGATTTCTGCAAAAAAAAGAAAAATTCCAATTTTTCATATGGAGGCTGGAAATAGATGTTTTGATCAGAGAGTCCCTGAAGAAATCAATAGAAAAATTGTTGATCATTTAAGTGATATTAATCTCCCTCTATCAGAGCAGGCTAGAGATTACTTGATAGCAGAAGGTATAAGTCCAGAAACCGTTATTAAGACTGGCTCTCCAATGATGGAGGTTCTTAATGCTAATATGAATAAAATTTTAGCTAGTGATATTTTAGAAAAAGAAGAGCTTAAGTCCAAAAAATATATTTTAATGAGTATTCATAGGGAGGAAAATGTAGATTCTCCAAAGAATTTTTCAGATTTATTAGAATCTATTGATGAAATTACAAAAAAATATAAGATGCCTGTTATTATTTCAACCCATCCAAGAACTAGAAATAAGCTTGAAGAGATTGGTTATAAAGAAAATAATAAGTTAATAAGATTTTCTAACCCATATGGGTTTCATGAATATAATAAACTTCAGATGGAAGCATTTTGCGTTATTTCAGATAGTGGAACTATTGCTGAAGAGAGCTCTATTTTAAATATTCCAGCAATCACAATTAGACAAGCCCATGAGAGACCAGAGGGGATGGATGAAGCTACTTTAATAATGTCTGGACTAAATAAAGATCGAATTGTTGAAGCAATTGAGGTTGTTTCTTCTCAATCTAGAAGCACCAGAGATTTTAAACTTGTGAGGGATTATGATGTAAATAATGTCTCTAAAAAAATATTGAGAATAATTATTTCATATACTGATTTTGTAAACAGAACTGTTTGGAAGAAAGAGATATAAAATTGAGTACTAAAGTACTAATTCTTGGATCTACCGGCTTGATAGGCCATCAGGTATATAGCTATCTTAAGGCTTTTACTAATTTCGAGTTATCAGAATTAGCTCATACAGAGAAGTTAACTAAATCAACTATTCAAATTGATGCACTGGATGAATTTACTTTATTCAAGTCAATAGAGGAAATATGTCCTGACTATATTATAAACTGTATAGGTATATTAATAGATAAAGCAGATATTGAGATAGAGCGGACAATTTATTTAAATTCCTTGATGCCACATAGGTTAAGAAAACTAGCGGATAAAATTAATTCTCGATTAATTCATATGTCAACCGATTGCGTATTCTCAGGACTCAAAGGAAAGTCATATATTGAGAGTGATGTTAAAGATGGAAAAGATACTTATTCAAAAACTAAGGCACTTGGAGAAGTGATTAGCGACAATCATTTAACTCTTAGAACCTCTGTGGTTGGGCCAGAATTAAAAGAAGATGGAGATGAATTATTTAATTGGTTTATGAAGCAAACTGGAGTTATTAGAGGTTACACAGATGTTTACTGGTCGGGAGTTAGTACTTTTGAGCTTGCAAAAGCAGTAAATTGGTCAATAGTACATAATATTTCTGGCTTGTATCACGTTACAAATAATAAAAAAATAAGTAAAAATGATCTTCTAATTTTATTTAGAAAGTATACAAATAAAGATATAGATATTATCCCATCAAGTAGTAAAAAAATTGATAAGAGCTTTATAGATACAAGACTTTTAATTGATTATAAGATACCAAATTACGATCAAATGATCTCTGATATGGTGAAATTAATCACAAATAATGAAATGTATTTTCAGAACAAGGCTAATACATTTTGAAAGAAAAAACTAAAATATTGATTGTTTCTGAGTGCTTCTATCCAGAAGAATTTAAGATTAATGATATTGCCTTTCAATGGGTTAATGATGGCTATGAAGTTGATGTATTGACATTGATTCCAACATATCCAAAAGCCCAAGTCTTGCCTGGTTATAAAAATAAAATATTTTTAAAAGAGAATATAAAAGGAGTTAACGTATTCAGACTAAATGCTGTGGTTAACTATAATCATAGTAGACTAAAGAAAATATTAAAGTATTTAAACTTTATGATTCTTGGAAGCATAGTGGCTTGTTATATTGGAAGGAGATATGATAAAGTTTTTGGTTATAATCTTGGCGCACTTACAGATATGCTTCCTGCTGTGTTGATTAGAAAAATATATAAAAAACCTTTAACTTTATGGGTTCAAGATCTTTGGCCTGAAAGTGTTTATGCTTATGGCTTTAAAAATACGAGATCTTTATCTTTTATACTTAATTATTTTGTAAAGTTTATTTATAGGAATGTTGACAATATTGCGATATCAAGTAATGGCTTTAAAGTTAAATTAGCAAACTATTTTGTTATAGATACTTTTTTTCATTATCTTCCAAATTGGGCGGATACTCTGAATGATAGTCTAGAGCCTGTGATACTTAATCATGATAAAAAGGTGCATTTTACATTTGCAGGAAATATAGGAAAAGTTCAGAACTTAGAAAATATCATTAATGCCTTTTCTTTATTACCAGAAGATTATTTAAAAAAATCCCAACTAAATATTATTGGGGATGGGTCTAATTTAGATTTATTAAAATCAATTACTAAAAAAGAGATTCCAATTACTTTCCATGGAAAAATTAACCGAAATTTGATGTCAAAATACTATAAGGCAAGTGATTTCTTGATAATCTCTTTAATAGATAAGCCAATATTCTCTTTAACTGTCCCAGCAAAATTGCAAACTTATATTGCAGCAAAAAAGCCAATTCTAGCGATAATTAATGGCGAAACTGCAGATATTGTGAATCATTATAAGCTTGGGCTATGTTCCAAGCCAGGTGATATTTCTTCTATTATAAAATTATTTAAGGACTGTATTGTGATGCCAGCAAAGCAAAAAGAATCTTTTATTAATGATAAAAATTTATTTGATAAGCAGTCAACTATAAAAGGATTATCCAACTTAGTGGTTGGTTCTGAGTAATTTAAAAATGAATACAAGAAAAATTTTAATTACTGGCGCTAACGGATTCGTTGGTTCAAGACTAGTTAAACATGCTAACGATATAAATTTAAATATTCGAGTGATTTCTCGGAAATCTTCAGATATATTTGAATCTATAGTATGTGATTTTTTAAAAAACACAATTCCAGAAAATGCTCTACATTCCATAGATACTGTTTTTCATTTAGCTGGATTTGCTCATGATTTTCGAAGTACTGATGATTTAGCTTTAACATATGAAGCAATTAATGTGAATGCTTCAGTCCAGCTTGCAAAACTTGCAATAAAAAATAAAGTTAAAACATTTGTATTTGTAAGTAGTGTCAAGGCTGGGGGATTATCAGATCAGAATATATGTATGAATGAATTAAATCAAAAGAACCCAGATGGGGTATACGGACAGTCGAAAAGAGATGCAGAGCTTCAATTACTAAAATTATCTAAAAATTCTGATATGAAATTAATTATAGTTAGACCATCATTAGTTTATGGAAAAGGAATGAAGGGAAACTTAAATTTAATGTTAGCTGGAATAAAAAGTGGATGGTTTCCACCATTACCAAAAATATTAAATCGTCGCTCTATGATCCATGTCGATGATTTAGTAAATGCCCTTATTATGATATCCACTGCGCCAATTGAAAGTGGTGAGGTTTTTATAGCTACAGATGGACATCCTTATTCATCTCGTGAGATTTATGAAGTTATGTGCAATATTTTAGGAAAAAAAATTCCAAAATGGAGTGTTCCATTATGGGTTTTTACTTTTGTATCAATATTTAATAAAGGTATTAAATATAAAATAAATAAACTTTTTGGAAACGAGTGGTATTCTTCTGAAAAGTTAGAATCAATAGGTTTTAAGGCTAAAAAATCAATACACCATTTAGATGAAAATGAAACGTTTAATTGACTTATCTTTTTGTATTATTGCCATAATATTGTTATTAATTCCTTCAATAATTATAGCTTTGCTTGTAAGAATAACATCACAAGGACCGTCAATATATTGGTCAAAGAGAGTTGGGGTGAATAATACTACTTTTCAGATGCCAAAATTTAGAACAATGAAATTAAATACTCCTACTTTAGCAACTCATCTGATTGAAAATTCGAATACTTTTTTGACCCCTATTGGGGGTATACTTCGCAGACTAAGTTTAGATGAAATTCCTCAGCTCTTCTCAATTTTAAAAGGTGAGATGACAATTGTAGGGCCACGTCCAGCGCTTTTTAATCAAAATGATTTAATATTATTAAGAAAAGAGAAGGGAGTTGATAGTTTGGTTCCTGGAATTACTGGATGGGCGCAAGTTAATGGAAGAGACGCCATAACAATACCTGAAAAAGTAGATTTAGATGCTGAATATTTAAATAAGCAATCATTTATGTTTGATTTGCTAATTATTAAAATTACAATTATAAAGGTTTTAATGAAAAATGATATTTCACATTAAATTTCGCTTTAATTTTCATAGCAATTATTAGTATGACTCTATTAATAATTATCGTAATTGTAAGCTTTAGTCTCATGCATGCTTTTGAAATTTCATCTTTTGGATCTAGAGTTGCTGGAAAAGTTGTTGGAACTGTAGCATTAGGTACTACGCTCCAACAAACTGTCTATACTACAAGTCGCTTTTTATTAGTCCCATTTTTGCCAATTCTTGGATATTTGGTTGAATCGGGTATATCAATTAATTTGTATATTCAAATTGTGATTATTTCTTTTATCTTTTCTTTCTTAATAGCACTCTCTGTAATTTTTAATCTTAATAATCTCCAACATTTTTACCAAGCTATATTCAGAAAATTTACTTTAAATACCATTCCTGTTGCATTTATCAAAGCAGTTCTTACTAAAAAAGAAACCATAAATTTAAAGAATTGTGATAATTTTTCTGTAAATAAAATAATTTTTAAAAAAACTTTAGTCTCGTTTTTTGCTTATTTATTTTTGACAACTGGATTTTTTATGGCATTTGCTTTAGCTATTATATTTCCTGAAAACAGGCTAACATTGAGCCAATTCACTGCAACATTTCATGGTTTAGGAGCGGTCATATTTGCTTTTTATCTTGACCCAATGTTAAGTCGCTCAATTGATACTAAAGAAGATAAAAATGATATTTGGTTAAAAAATGTGTATTCAATATTACTTGGAAGGGCACTAAGTTACTTTTTAGTAATAATATTGTTAATTAGTTACTTATTAATAAAAAACGTATTTTATTAATACCAAAATAATTTTAAGGCTATTTAATATAGTGAAAAATTTAATAATTAAAATTTCATTGCTACCTAGACCATTTAAAAGCTTGGTTATGGCTTTTTATGACGCGTTAATGGTAGTTTTTGTTTTGTTTTCCTCTTTTTACCTGAGGCTAGGTTTTTTTTATATTCCAGAAAATAACCAACTACTAGCATTTTATGCTGCTCCATTAATTGCATTACCAGTTTTTTATAGTTTTGGTCTTTATCGCTCAGTAGTTAGATATATCCGATTTAAGGCATTATTTACAATTATTCAAGCAGTTACTCTCTATGCAGTTCTTTGGGGGCTTATAGATTATATGGTAGTCTCGATTGAGGGCACTCCACGATCTGTTATTTTAATTAATTGGATGTTCTCTATTATTGCAATAGGGGGCGCTAGAATCCTCGCTATATGGGTTTTTTCAAACAATATTAGTTCAAATAAAGCAGATACAAATATTCTTATTTATGGAGCTGGTTCTTCCGGTACTCAACTCTCTGAATCATTAAACTCATCAGAATATTTTTCTCATGTTGCTTATATTGATGATGCTCCGTCATTAATTGGAGCTTTTATTAACAACATCCCTGTAAAGCAATTTAAAGACTTACCATTTTTAATTAACAAATATAATATTAAGGAAGTTTTCATAGCACTTCCCTCTATTTCAAGAAAGCAGCGTAATATTCTTTGTGAGAAATTATCTAAATTTTCACTTAAAGTTAGAGTAGTTCCTAGATTATCTGACATTACAAAAGGCAAAGTAAGAGTTGATGATTTACATAATATTGAAATTAGTGATTTACTTGGCCGAAATACTGTTACGCCCATTAAGCGACTTCTTTCAGTTAAAAATAAGGATAAAGTTGTTTTAATTACTGGCGCTGGAGGATCTATAGGTTCAGAACTTGCCCGACAGGTATTGAAGTTGAAACCTAAGAAAATAATTCTCTTTGAACATAGTGAATATGCTTTATACCAGATTCATCAGGAGTTAATTAAATTTAATGATCATAATATTACCATTGTTCCAGTTTTAGGGTCAGTGAGATCAAAACAAAGATTAACAATAATTTTAAAGTACTACTGTGTCCAAACAGTTTACCATGCAGCTGCTTATAAACATGTTCCACTCGTAGAATCTAATCAATCAGAAGGCGTTCTTAATAATGTTATTGGGACTTTAACAGCGTCCAAGGCTTCTATTAATTGTAATGTAGAAACTTTTGTCTTAATTTCAACGGATAAAGCTGTTAGACCTACAAATACCATGGGGGCCGCTAAAAGATGTTCAGAATTAATACTCCAGGCATTATCAAAAACAACAAATACTACACGCTTCACAATGGTCAGATTTGGCAATGTATTAGATTCAAGTGGCTCAGTTATTCCTTTATTTAAAGAACAAATTAAGTCAGGTGGACCAATTACAGTAACAGATAAAAATATAATAAGATATTTTATGACAATACATGAAGCTGTCGAATTGGTTATTCAATCTGGAGCTATGGCAAAGGGTGGAGAGGTTTTTGTACTTGATATGGGTAAGCCAGTTAAAATTTATGATTTAGCAATAAAAATGATTCAACTAAGTGGTTTGACGGTTCTTGATGAGTCAAATCCCAATGGAGATATTGAGATAAAATTTACTGGACTAAGGCATGGTGAAAAACTTTATGAAGAGTTGTTAGTTGATGGAAATATAACTCAAACTGAAAATAAGTTGATCATGAGAGCAGAAGAGTCAATGATTGAGTGGTCCAAGCTTAAACCTCTTTTAACAATGTTAGAGAGTTCATGTGAAGCTAATAATTCAAATGAAATTCGTCAGCTTCTTATAAAATTAGTGCCAGAGTTTAAGCCACAATCAGAAATTTTAGATTTCATTAAAGTAGATTAAAGAGCTTACAATATATTAATACCAGCTCTTTTTGCGTAATAATTTGTTGCATTTACATAGCCCTCAATGCTCCCACAGTCAAAGCGAGTGCCTTTAAATTTATACGCAATTACATTACCCTTAAGAGCTTGAACAAGTAATGCGTCTGTTATTTGAATCTCATTACTTGAATCAGGCTTTGTTTTTTTAAGAATATCAAATATATCCGGAGTAAGTATATAACGGCCAATAATCGCTAAATTACTTGGAGCGTCATGACTATTTGGCTTTTCGATCATATTGTCAACACGGTAGACGTTATCAGAGTCATCAATTAATTCTCCCTTAATAACTCCATACTTATTGGTTTCACTCATGGGTATTTCTTGAATTGCTATTATTGAGCACTTATATTTATTATAAACATCAATCATTTGGGATAGAACCCCTGCGTCTTTAGAGTCACATAAATCATCTGCTAGAAGAACAGCAAAAGGCTCATTGTTAATTAGTGGCTCCCCAGTTAAAATTGCGTGACCCAACCCAAGCATTTGTCTTTGACGAATATAGGTAAAATTGGACTGATCAATTAGATCCTTTATTTCATTAAGATAGTGTTCTTTATTAGTCCCATTTAACTGTGCATCAAGCTCAAATGAATAATCAAAATGGTCTTCAATGGATCTCTTTCCTCTGCCTGTAACAATTGCCATATCAATTATTCCTGCAGATAAAGCCTCTTCAACACCGTATTGTAAAAGTGGTTTAGTTAGAATTGGCAGCATTTCCTTTGGAACAGCTTTGGTCGCTGGGAGAAAACGTGTACCATAACCAGCAGCTGGAAAGAGGCATTTTTTGATCAATTTATAACTACTCAGTCAATAACAAATAAGACAGATTATACTAGAATCATGGAGATAAAGTCTCATGGTAAATATGATTTACTAATATTTGTTTTAGGTTTTATCTTTCATAATCAAAAAAAAATTAGAGTCAAAAGTTATCAATTTTAAAATTTCAAACTTTAAAGTTGTTGTGTAAATAGCTTATGAGTTCTAAATTATTTAAGTAATTAGATATAATAAAAAAATTTTCTATGCGATAAATAAGAATTATGAGTCCTTTAAATAATTTAAAAAATGAAGGCTTTTCTAAAATAGGCGAAGTTTTCTCTCAAGATGAAATTAGAGAATTGAGAAATGAATGTCTTGGAATTTTAGATTCTTCAAAACATGTGCATTATCCTGAGTTGCCAGAGTCATTTTTAGTTAATTCATTTGTTGAAGAATATCAGAATGATATAAGCCGGACAAATTTTATTAATCAAAAATTTAGAAATTGCATAGGAGTATCTGAAAAAATAGATAATTTACTTGTAAATTTTTTTCATAATTCAGATGTTAATGAGATTTTAAGTCATTTTTTTGTGAAACCAAAATTAAGCTTTTGTACCATTAGATATGCAGATAGTAAGTCTAATTGGCTCGGAATCCATTCTGATTCTGGTTCAACTCTTACAATGTCAATTCTTCTAGATGATACTTATATTACTGATTCAACTACAGTATTTGTTAAAGGAAGTCATTTGTATAACGAGCCAGTTAAAAATAAAATTGAACGTTTAAATCCACGCTTTTTTTCAAATTTCTTAGAATATTCAACTGGAACTGCGGGTGATGTAAATATTTTCTTAAACAGAACTGCACATGGAGTAGTAAGGCAAAAAAGAAATAGTAATAGCCAATTTAATGCAGCAATTTTATTATGTTTTCATTGCGATCATGACTTGCATAATCGTACTTTAAAGCTTCCTGCTACTTCACTGTATGGAAAAAATATAAATCTTCTAGATAGTGAAGTTCTTCAGTTTTTTGAAACTGACGACCATGAAAGAGAAATTCGAAATAGAAATATCAAAATAGAGTCCAAAATGGATGAAACTATTAAAAACTATAGAAAATTAAAATTTAAAGAAACTTTAACTTTTTTTTATTTTGGGTTTTTTGAGTATTTTATTAAAACAATTAGAATAATCAAATCTTTAAGTTCGAGATGACTATATTTCGTAACGATTTATCTTCTTATCCATCATCTTTATGAAAGAGAAAGGTGGAGTTACAGAAAGATATCACAATGGTTAAATAAGAGTACCATATTGACCCATATAGGGAAGAACTGGTTCTCTTCATCAGTTATCTCAGTCTTAAAAAGAAAACATGAAAGAGACCTCATGAATCAGCAGATCAGAAATCAACATTTTCCAAGTAAAGTTTCTAAGTTTGAGGTTAATTACTATATTTTTTGATTGATACCTAACAGGACTTTGATCTGGTTAACTTAATAATTTAACTAACAACAAGGAATAAAACTTCCACCATATTAATATTTAGCTCAATTAATGATTTTTTACTAAATAAATAATATCTTGATTAACTCGATGGAAAAAATAATTGGGAAAATATTCATCAACCGCTTTTTTACATCCATCGTAAGTTCCATAATCATCAATAATTATAAACCCATTTTTTACAACTTTACTTTCTAAATATTCTAAACACATTTTTGTACTTTCGTACCAGTCTGAGTCTAAACGTAGCAGGGCTATAGATTGAATTTCATTATTAGGTATAGTTTCATTAAACCAGCCAGTGTTATACTTAATAAGATTACTAGGGTATTCAATTTTCCCCTCTATCAGTTCCTTACAATCTTGAAGGGTTCCATGGCCACCGAATATGTCATAAAAGCCATGCAATGGTCGCATTTCCCCAGATTTTCCACCATCTGACCATTCCATTGATTGTTTTATAGCTAAATCACCATCAATACCTTCCTGTGGCTCTGGTATATCTTGAAACGAATCAAATAGATGAAGATTTCTATTTTTTTTACCATATCTTTTATTTGCTAAAGCCATTAAACCAACACAGCCCCCCTTCCAAACTCCGCATTCAACAAAATCACCACTAATGTTATTTTCTTCTAAATATTTTATTTGATCATAAAGTGAAATAAGACCTTCAATACTCACCATTGTATTTGTATTTATTATCTCTAAATGTTTTTTTAAAATATCATCAGGCTGAACAGGTCTCGCGACATAATATATTTCTGCTAATTCAATTTTATATCCATAATGATCAAATATTTTATGTATTAATTTTTTTATAAAATTTATCATATCTTCATCTTCCTTATATTAATTGACCTCTGAGCTATAAATAGAAACTTAAAATTTTGCTCAATCATTATAACCATCAATGATCTTTGACTGAAATATTTTATCCTTATAAACATCCTTTACACAATCTTTTCGTTGTTTTAATTGACGTGAATGGAAAAGTTTTACTGGTTTAGTTGTGTGTCTCGAAATAGTTTCTTATATGTCGGAAATAAGGCTAACCTATTATTCTACAAATCCGAATAATCTGCCAAATTGGTATAATAGTATATGTAGGTTTGAGAAATGGATTTGAACTTACAGACCAAAAAAAATACACAAAATTTGATGTACATACGGATTCATTCAACAGTGACGGAATTGAACGGCGTGTACATGTTTATCATTACTGATTTTTATTTGTTTTTTTCTTCTTCAACAAAATTATCAAACTGTACTTTTTCTTTTGCTTTATTTAATATTCTTTTCTTTTTTGATGAACCAAATACCCCAAGAATAAACATGTGTATATATGCAATTGGAAATAAAAAGACAATATAAAGAACTACTAAAATAGCGTTATGTCTTTGAAAGATTTGAACTAACCCACGAGTAGTCCAGTAAATTGTCAATACAACAATTATAAAACCAATAGTTGAAATTGAAGAATCATCCATGTGGTAATTCTACCTTTGAAACCATACTTTGCTTCAAATTTATTTACTAGAGCAGACGTCTGGGGCAGTCCCCTCTAATTCTATATAGTGACTATCTTTAGATATCTTTATGTCAAATGTTACGTTTGGTAGATTTGCCCCCAATCCACCCAAGTAACTGAAAATATATCTATCTTCTGTTGCTTCTTTAATTTCACCAGAACTTTTGAAAATATCATAGTAGAATTTTTGTATATCAAGAAATTCATCAACATACTCATCAACCTCAGATGGATTATAGCGAACTCTTGCAAGATTAATAGTTCCACTTAAAAGTTCAGTTGTTGAATTACAAGTCTCAAATTCAATAACAAAATCAAACTCACTTACATCAATTGGCATACTCTTTCTGTCTTCTTCATTTAGACGTTCTGCACCCAGAGTAAAAGCAACATAATCAGTTCTAATACGCGACAAAATTAATCCATTTTCAGTTATAGCAGTTAAAGCGCTATTCCCATCTTGTCCAAGTTTCCCTAAAGCATAATCAAACCACCCACTAGTTATTGCAGCAATTGAAGTATTTGAAATAAGTAATGAAAATAGAAGTATGAGTATTTTTTTCATAATAGAATCATTTTTGAATTAGAAGTTAATTCTACTACTAAATTATGTCAAAAGCATAGTAATTGATCGCAAATTTACCTATCTTGAGGGGGAAGACCTTATCTCTTATTGTTTTATTTGAGTTATACATGAGACTGTTAGACTCTATCTCAAGTGTGAATTCTAGATGCGGAATTGCTCCCCCTAAACACGTACATCCCGTTCTATTCCACTGTGACGGATTTAGCTAAATTTCTTGGCTTATCAACATTTGTTCCTTTTTCTAATGCAACATGGTAACTAAGTAATTGAAGTGGTATTGTGAAGATAATAGGCGCTGTTATTCGACCTAGATTTGAGGTAATTGGAATTACCTCCATCGAATCCATCGCTTTAATCTTTGAATTTTTATCTTCAAAGACAATCATTTGAGAGCCTCTAGATTTTACTTCGTGTAAATTAGATTTTAATTTAACTAAAAGCTCATCATTTGGTGCAATTGCAATTACTGGCATGTCCTGGTCTATAAGTGCAATTGGGCCATGTTTTAATTCTCCTGCAGGGTATGCTTCAGCATGGATGTAACTAATTTCTTTAAGTTTTAAAGCTCCCTCCATAGCAATAGCGTGCATTGTGCCTCTGCCTAAAAAAAGTGCACTATTTTTATCTTTAAAGCGTATGGCTAAATTTTTAATTTGAGTTTCTTGGAGTAATGCTTCATTAACAAGCCCTGGTAAACGTTTTAGTCCATTAATAATTTCTTTCTCTTGCTTTTTATTTATAGACTTCTTTAAACTGCCAATGGAACATATTAACAGTGCAAGAGCAACTAGCTGAGTAGTAAAAGCTTTTGTACTTGCAACGCCAATTTCAGGTCCGGCATGTGTTAAAAAAGTTAAATCTGAAAGCCTGGTGAGGCTAGACTCTGAAGAATTGGTTATACAAAGTGATGAAGTATTGCTGTTGATTTTTTTTGAGGCTCTTAGGGCCTCAACTGTATCAGCAGTTTCACCACTTTGTGAAAGGGTTATAAAGAGAGTGTCATTTAAAAGGATAGGCCGACGATATCGATATTCGCTTGCTACTTCAACATTGCATGGTATTTTAGCAATATCTTCAAACCAATATTTAGCAACTAGACCGGCGTTGTAGCTTGTTCCACAAGCTACAATTTGAACTTGTTTAATTTTACTAAAAATTTCTTTAGCCTTGTGGCCAAAAGACGAAAGTAGAACTGAGTCATTTGAAATGCGTGACTCTAAAGTATCTCTAATAGCTTGAGGCTGTTCAAAAATTTCTTTTTGCATAAAATGATCATAATTGCCTAAATCTACCTGGCCTTCCTTTAATTTTGAAGTTTTGATAGGACGATCAACTAAGTTACCATCTAGATTATAAATTGAAATTTTGTCTATTGTAATTTTAGCAACATCTCCATCTTCTAGAAAAATAAATTCTCTTGTTACTGATAAAAGTGCCATTTGATCTGAGGCAATATAATTTCCATTTTTCCCAATACCAATTACCAGTGGTGATCCCTTTCTTGCAGCAATAATTTGATCTGGGTATTTAGATGAAATTATCCCAAGCCCGTAAGAGCCAGAAAAAGATTTAATTGCTAACTGAACAGATGCTAGTATGGTCTTAGATGACTGCATCGCAAAGTCAATCGCATGAGCAATCACCTCAGTATCAGTCTCTGAAGAAAATGTATACCCATTAGTTAATTGATTATTTTTAAGTTCTAAGTAGTTTTCAATAATACCGTTATGAACCAGACTAACTGAATTCTTTGATATATGCGGATGTGCATTGTCAATAGTAGGTTCACCGTGAGTTGCCCAACGCGTATGTGCAATTCCAATATTTCCTTGAATTTTTCGCTCTCTTGCTTTTAAATTATTTTCAAGATTTTTTACTTTACCAACTGACCTGGCTCGATCAAATGTGTTATTTTTGGATAAGACTACAAGGCCAGATGAGTCATAACCTCTATATTCTAAGCGGTTTAACCCTTCTAATAGAAGTGCTGTAATATCATTATTTGTAACGCCACCAACAATTCCACACATAAGTACTTATTAATAAAATAATGAATAATATTATAGTTAATAATAAGTTTTTGGAGCTGTTGTAAATTAAATTGAAGTTATTTAGTTTTTTTAGCTATATCCTCAGAAATTAAAAAGGGCTTCTGAGCTAAATCAACTTTTAGATTATAATAAAGCACATAATGAAAGCAGACCTTCATAATCATTCATACTATTCAGATGGCGTTCTATCACCTACTGAGGTTGTTAGGCTAGCTAGCCAAGCTGGATGTGATTTATTTTCATTAACAGATCATGATACTACTGAAGGAATTGCAGAGGCCCAATTGGAGGCTGATAAATTAAATCTTAATCTTGTCAATGGAGTAGAAATTTCTGCTTTTTGGCGAAATATGGCTATTCATATTTTGGGATTAGGAATAGATATTAATAATGATATCTTACAAGCTGGGTTAGAGCACAATCAAAAACTGCGTAAAGAAAGAGCGGAAAAAATAGCTCTTGGGCTTTGGCGTTCTGGAATTAAAGATGCACTAGAGAAAACACAAAGGTTTAGTAAAACGGATATGTTGACTCGAACACATTTTGCACAAATGTTAATTAGTGAGGGCTACTGCAAGGATATGAAATCTGTATTTAGGCGTTACTTGACAGGCAAAAAACCAGGTGGTGTTCGAGTTGAGTGGGAAGATTTTGATGAGGTCGTTCATTGGATTCATGCAGCTGGAGGTAAGGCTTTTATTGCCCACCCTTTTAGGTATCGAATGACGCATACAAAAATTAAAACTATGCTTAATGATTTTAAGTGTGTTCTAGGAGACGGGATTGAGGTCGTGACAGGAACTAGTTCAGATGAAGAGATTCAACTTGGAAATCAGTGGGCAGGTAAATATAATTTACTAGCAACATGTGGCTCAGATTTTCATGGATGGCCAAACCAAAGAGTTCGTATAGGAGGTTTAAAGGACTTGCCAGATGTTGAAAAAGCTGCTTGGAGATACTTATAATGTCATTAATAGTTAATATCCATCCTGAAAACCCTCAGCCACGACTCATTAAACAAGTCATTGAGATTATGGAAAAGGGTGGGGTGATAGCTTATCCAACAGATTCAGGTTATGCTTTGGGGTGCACTTTGGGTAATAAAAAAGCCATGGATCAAATTATTAATATTAGAAAGCTAAGTAAAAGTCATCACTTTACTTTGATGCTTAAAGATTTGTCACATGTTGGTGAATATGCAAAATTAAATAATTCAAGTTTTAGGTTAATGAAAAAATTATTACCAGGAGCATATACATTTATCTTAGAAGGCTCAAAAGACATTCCAAATCGTTTATTAAATGGAAAAAGTAAAACTATTGGAATACGAGTTTCAGATAACCCTATAGTTCAGTCAATTCTTGCAGATTTGATCGAGCCCATGATGAGCGTTTCTTTAATTATTAAAGGCTTTGAATTTTATAACTGTAATGATATAAAGGCAGTTCTAAATGGGTCGATAGATCTGGTAATTGATTCAGGACACTGCCCGCCAGAGCCAACGACAGTAATTGACTTATCAAGTGATGATGTTCTGGTCTTAAGAGAAGGAGCTGGTAGTATTGATTTTTTAGGTTAGAAGTGCTTGTTTTTATATTGTAATTACAATATAATTACATTATGGCAAAAATAATTAAAATAGGTAATTCACAAGGAATCAGAATTCCTAAACCTATAGTTGAGTTAGCTAATCTAGAAAATATAGAGTTAGATTTTGTTGTTCTGGATAGCGGCTTACTTATTGCTCCTGATAAAAAAGCCCGTATAGGATGGGAGAATAGAACCAAACAGAATGAGCTAACTGCCAATTGGGAGTGGCTAAAAA
>Ga0209482_1000283_pt1 | contig 46031 bp, 45 predicted proteins | sample CoawatmetaG10DNA_FD_187512 | JGI IMG/M metagenome (GOLD analysis project Ga0209482, IMG submission 187512) | Marine microbial communities from the West Antarctic Peninsula - Coastal water metaG104-DNA (SPAdes) (version 2) | ecosystem: Environmental > Aquatic > Marine > Coastal ...
TAATTGCTAGAATTAATTACTATACAATAAAAATTGATAATCATTTAATCGACATTAAAATTTACCGAACTGTTATTGGTCTTTTGAAACCTAAAAGTCTCGTCAATGTTTCTCATGAAATGCTCACGCATTTTTTCTTTTATAATAGATCCTTTTCATTCAATAAATCATTAATGTTAAATATAAAAACTAATGATGAAGAAATAGTTAAATTGAATTTTAATCTTTCATTTCTATCAAAAAAAGATGAGCAAAAGATAAAAAGATTTTTAGAAAAAATAATTAAACAAAACAAATTAAAAGAAGATCTTAAATAAAATTAGATGTTAGAGTATTCTTTTATTTAACAATAATTTTAATAAAATAAATTAATGATTATTACATATTTAAATATTTTTTATTCTTTCATATCTGCATTGTTGATTTGCTATATTGCTATTCCAAAGCTTATATATTTCGCACTAAAATTAAAATTATTAGATACTGCAGGAGACAGGTCTTCTCATAAAGTTAGTACACCTTTTTTTGGCGGTATTGCTATTTTTACTGGGGTTATTTGCTCATTATTATTTTGGTCAGATAATTTCGAAAATATTCAGTTCATTTTAGTAAGTATTTTAATTGTTTTTATTGTTGGTCTTATTGACGATTTACGAGCTATTTCAGCTTTCAAAAAGTTAATTGGTCAAATCTTAGCTACTTTAGTTTTAATTTTTCTTGGTGATCTTCAAATTGATAGTATGCATGGGGTTTTAGGGGTGCATGATTTACCTATTTGGGCAAGTGTATCTTTTACTATTTTTGTCGTAATTGTTATTATAAATGGGTTTAATTTAATTGATGGTATTGATGGTTTAGCAGGAGGGTTAGGTTTAATCTCTTCTCTTTCATTTGGAGTTATTGCTTTAATAATTGGTCAAGTAGATATAGCTTTAATTGCTTTTTCTTTATCGGGTGCTTTAGTTGGGTTTTTAAGGTTCAATATTTTTCCTGCCAGAATATTTATGGGTGATACGGGTTCTTTGGTTGTTGGAATGATTTTATCTGTTTTAGCAATTAATTGTATTAAATATGGACTAGTAAATGAAAACTATTCACTGCCTCAAATAGGACCTTTATTAGCAATCTCATTTTTAGCAGTTCCGCTTTTTGATTCTTTGAGAGTTTTTATTGTTAGAGCAATTAATGGTAATGGAACTTTAACTGCAGCAAGAGATCATGTTCATCATGCCTTCATAGATTTAGGTGTTGGACATAAATACACTAGTTTAATATTGTTTAGCGTTTCAGCAATTATTATCGTACTTACTTATTTACTTATAAAGCTGAATATAAACATAAATATTAGTATTGCTGTATTAGCTGTGTTTAGCTATGCATTATGGCTTATTCCATACTATATGCTGAAATCTAAATCAAAATAGAATTTTTTGAATGAATGGGTTTTATTTTACTAGCACTTACCGTATTAATTTTGAATTTCATATTAAAACAGAGATAGTTGCTATTGCTAATTTTTAATTAAGTTACACTTCAATTAACACGCAACAATTTCTATCTTTGCCAACCTTAAAAATAATAGTTATGGCATTAAAATGTGGAATTGTAGGTTTACCAAATGTTGGAAAATCAACATTATTTAATTGTTTATCAAAAGCAAAAGCGCAGTCAGCAAATTTTCCTTTTTGTACTATTGAACCTAACGTTGGAATTATGTCAGTGCCAGATGATAGACTAGAGGCTTTGTCGGCTATAGTAAATCCTGAAAGAGTAATGCCTACCACAGTTGAAATTGTTGATATTGCTGGCCTTGTGAAAGGAGCTAGTAAAGGTGAGGGTTTAGGAAATAAATTTTTAGGAAATATTAGAGAAACCAATGCCATAATACATGTGTTAAGGTGTTTTGATGATGATAATATTATACATGTTGATGGTTCTGTTGACCCAGTAAGGGACAAAGAAACGATTGATATGGAATTGCAGTTAAAAGATTTGGAAGCGTTAGAAAAATTGCGTGATAAAAATGTACGTACTGCAAAATCAGGCGATAAAGAAGGACAAAAAATATTAGCTACTTGTGAGAAATATATTGCTCATTTGGAATCAGGGAATTCCGCAAGAAGTGTAGATGCTACTGAGGATGAACTAGAAATAATTGAAACGTTACAACTTATAACAGCAAAGCCTGTAATGTACATGTGTAATGTTGATGAAGAGTCGGTAAAAACAGGTAACAAGCACGTAGCGGCAGTTAAAGAAGCTGTGAAAAATGAAGAAGCTGAAGTGCTTTTAATCGCAACAGCTATTGAAGCTGAAATTGCAGAATTAGAAGATGTTGAAGAGCAGTTAATGTTTTTAGAAGAACTAGGCCTTGAAAAACCTGGGGTACACTATTTGATACAATCTACTTATAAATTACTTAACCTACAAACTTACTTTACTGCAGGAGTAAAAGAAGTAAGAGCTTGGACAATAACGGAGGGTACTAAGGCACCACAAGCTGCAGCAGTAATCCATACTGATTTTGAAAAAGGATTTATTAGAGCTGAAGTAATGGCGTATAATGACTTTGTTACTTTAGGTTCCGAACAAGCGTGTAAGGATAATGGAAAGCTATCAGTTGAAGGAAAGGATTATGTAGTAAAAGATGGTGATATCATGCATTTCCGATTTAATGTCTAGTAAAAGCGATTCGTTTTAAATTTTAGACCTTTTAATGTAATCCGTTTTTATAATCCAATTACCAAATAAACCTTAAATTCTCGGTTGAAAACCCTGTTAATAACGCATCTCTAGTTTTTTAAATTAATTTCATTAGTGTTTTATATTTGCGCTCTATCATAATGATAGTTGTAAATAAGGATAAAAATGGCTGAAGAAAATTATAATGAGGATAGTATCCGATCGCTAGATTGGAAGGAGCATATCCGATTACGCCCTGGAATGTATATTGGGAAAATGGGTAATGGTTCCTCACCTGATGATGGTGTTTACATACTTTTGAAAGAGGTGATTGACAACTCTGTTGATGAGTTTGTGATGGGAAATGGAAAGACTATTGAGGTTACCGTTAAGAATAATAAGCTCTCAGTTCGTGATTATGGTAGAGGAATTCCACTTGGAAAAGTAGTAGATTGTGTGTCAAAAATTAATACAGGAGCCAAGTACGATTCCAAAGTATTTAAAAAATCAGTTGGGCTTAATGGAGTAGGGACAAAGGCAGCTAATGCTCTTTCCTCTTATTTTCGTATTCGTTCTATCCGTGATGGGAAAAGTAAGTTAGTTGAGTTCGAGCAAGGAAACATCATAAATGAAGAGCCAATACAAGAAAACAGCAGCAGAAAAGGTACTAAAGTAACCTTTATTCCTGATGAAGAACTGTTTGGGAAATACCGATTCATTAATGAGTACATAGAGAAAATGATGTGGAATTATTGTTACCTTAACCCAGGGTTGACAATAATGTTTAATGGTGAAATTTTTTATTCTGAAAATGGACTGTTTGACCTTTTGGAACAACGAACAGATGCCGAAATGTTGTATCCAATTATTCACTTAAGAGGTGATGATATTGAAGTGGCAATTACGCATTGTAAAAATCAATATTCTGAGCAGTATTACTCTTTTGTTAACGGGCAACATACTGTTCAGGGAGGTACGCATCAAGTTGCTTTTAGGCAAGCATTGGCAAAAACTATAAGAGATTTTTACGGTAAAAATTATGATGCTTCAGATATAAGGCAAGCGGTAAATGCAGCTGTTAGTATTAAAGTAATTGAACCTATATTCGAGTCTCAAACCAAAACCAAACTAGGGTCAACCGAAATGGAACCAGGTGGAGTAACGGTACTTACTTTTATTCAAGATTTTCTAAAAAAAGAATTGGATAATTATTTGCATAAAAACTCTGATGTTGCTGATGCAATACAACAAAAAATACAAATAGCCGAACATGAGCGTAAAGCCATGGCAGGGATTAAGAAACTAGCAAGAGAAAGAGCAAAGAAGTCCAGTTTGCACAATAAAAAACTTAGGGATTGCAGGGTTCATTATAATGATCAAAAAAAAGAAAATAGAGCTGATTCAACTCTTTTTATTACTGAGGGTGATTCGGCTTCTGGTTCCATTACCAAAACGCGTGATATCAAAACTCAAGCAGTGTTTAGTTTAAGAGGGAAACCCTTAAATTCTTTTGGGCTAAGTAAGAAGGTAGTGTACGAAAATGAGGAGTTTAATTTACTGCAAGCTGCCTTAAATATTGAGACAGGAATAGATGATTTGCGATACAATAAAATAGTAATTGCTACTGATGCTGATGTTGATGGAATGCATATTCGCCTGTTATTAATTACTTTCTTCTTGCAGTTTTTTCCTGAATTAATAAAAGAAGGACATGTTTACATACTAGAAACACCACTATTTAGGGTTCGAAATAAAAAGAAAACCTATTACTGTTATAACGAGCAAGAGCGTAAAGATGCAATTGCTGATATTGGTGTTAATGCTGAAATTACTCGATTTAAAGGTTTGGGAGAAATATCGCCAAATGAATTTAAACATTTTATTGGTGAAAAAATGCGTCTGGATCCTGTAATACTAGGAAAAGATGTGACTATTCAGGATTTGTTAAAGTACTATATGGGTAAAAATACTAAAGAAAGACAGGATTTTATAATTGAGAATTTAAGAGTTGAAGAAGATATAATTGATGTCTAGAACAAATTTAATATCGACCAATAGGAAATTTACAATAGTTATTTTCTTAGTAATGCTTTTTTTAGTGCTGATTCCTCTATTAGCTTTTGTTATAGTATATGCTTTTCCTAATTTAGCTTTTGGAGATTATTTAATTAATAATATTGTTTATGTTTTTATTTCAACACTTGTTTTATTCTATTTTGTAATAGCTCGTATAAATTATTATACATTAGATATTGACTCTTATGTAATTGATATTAAAATTTATAGATCAGTTATTGGTGCTTTTAAGCCTAAAGATTACATTGATATATCTCATGATATGTTTGTAGATTTTTCTTTTTTTAATCGCTCTTTTTCATTTAATAAAACCTTAATGATAAAGATTGAGAATGATTCAGGAAAAAGAATAGTAAAGCGTTTTAATTTATCGTTTTTATCAGAAAATGAGGAACGTAGAATAAGTAAAGTTTTAAAAAAAATAATTGCAAAAAATAGCTAATGGAAGAAGATGGAATTGCAAATAGCAATGAAGGTGAGCAGGAAGTGATTCACCTTTCAGGAATGTACCAAAACTGGTTTTTGGACTATGCATCCTATGTAATACTTGAGCGTGCTGTACCTCATGTTTATGATGGATTGAAACCTGTACAAAGGCGTATTCTTCATTCTTTAAAGGAATTAGATGATGGTAGGTATCATAAGGTAGCCAATGTAATTGGTCATACTATGAAATACCATCCTCACGGTGATGCCTCAATTGGTGATGCTATGGTGCAAGTTGGGCAAAAGGAATTGCTACTGGACATGCAAGGAAACTGGGGGAATACTGCTACAGGAGATAGGGCAGCAGCACCTAGGTATATTGAGGTACGTTTAACTCCCTTTGCATTGGATGTTGTTTACAATAAAAAAATAACAAAATGGTCATCTTCTTATGACGGTAGAGGGAAAGAACCACAAACCTTACCTGTTAAATTTCCGCTACTATTAGCACATGGTGTTGAGGGTATTGCTGTTGGGCTTTCTACAAAAATTTTGCCTCATAATTTCAATGAACTAATTGATGCTTCTATAAAAGTATTAAAAGGAATAAAACCTAAAATATATCCTGATTTTTTAACAGGAGGTTCAGCCGATTTTAGTCAATATAATGATGGGAAAAGAGGAGGTAAAGTAAGGGTTAGAGCAAAAATATTTCAAGAAGATAAGAACACACTTATTATCTCAGAATTACCTTTTTCTACTACCACCACTTCATTGATTAACTCTATACTTAAAGCAAACGAGAAAGGGAAAATTAAGATAAAAAAGGTAGAAGATAATACGGCTGAACATGTAGAGATTGCAATTACTATTCCTCCTGGTATTTCACCTGATAAAACTATAGATGCTTTATATCGTTTTACTGATTGTGAGATTTCTGTTTCTCCACTTTCATGTGTTATTGAGGACAATACACCAAAATTTTTGGGTATCTCTGAAATACTAAAACAGTCTACTGATCACACGCTTAATTTATTAAAGCAAGAGTTAGAAGTAAACTTGAATGAATTACAAGAAAAATGGCATCATTCATCATTAGAGCGTATTTTTATTGAAAACAGAATTTATCATAAGATAGAAGAGCTGGATAATTGGAGTGAGATTATTAGTACAATTCATACTGAACTGAAACTATTTGCAAAGTATTTATTGCGTGCAGTAACGGATGAGGATGTAGAGAGATTAACAGAAATAAAGATTAAGAAAATAACTAAGTTTGACATTAATAAAGCAAAAGAAGAGTTATTGAAATTGGAAGATAGGATAGCTGAAATAAAAGGATGCTTAGCTAACCTTACTGATTATGCTATTGACTATTTCAAAAATCTGAAAAAGAAATATGGCAAAGGAAAAGAGCGTAAAACTGAAATAAAGATTTTTGAAAGCATTGATGCAACAAAAGTAGTTGTGGCAAATAAAAAGCTTTATATAAATAAGGAAGAAGGTTTTATAGGTACCGCTATGAGAAAGGACGAGTTTGTTTGTGACTGTTCTGATATTGATGATATAATAGTATTCCGAAAAAATGGTGTAATGCAGGTGGTAAAGGTGGATAATAAGGTGTTTGTAGGTAAAGATATTATCTATTGTGCAGTCTTTAAAAAGAAAGATGAACGTACAATTTATAACATGATTTATAAAGATGGTGCTTCAGAAAACACTATGATGAAGCGCTTTCCTGTCACATCAATTACTAGAGGAAAGGATTATAATTTAACCAAGTCCGAGAAAGGAAGTAAAGTAATATATTTTACAGCTAACCCCAATGGAGAGGCTGAAACAGTAACCGTACATCTAAAAAAGTTAGCTAAACTAAAAACCTTAAAAATTGATATTGATTTTTCATCATTATCCATTAAAGGCAAGGGTGCAGGAGGAAATATTGTTTCAAAAAATTCTATACGAAAAATTGAACTTAAATCAGAAGGTCTATCTACTCTTTCTGCTCGTAAGATATGGTTTGATGATAATGTGCAAAGGCTAAATGTTGAAGGTAGAGGTGATTTGCTAGGAGCTTTTAAAGCGCAAGATAAAATATTGACGATTAAGCAAAGTGGGGAGTTGGAATTAAAGTCTTTTGATATTAGTAATCATTTTGATGAGGATATGATTTTAATAGAACAGAATAATGTTAAAAAGCCAGTTACTGCTATCTATTTTGATGGAATAAAAAAGGACCACTATGTAAAACGATTTTTAGTTGAAAATACTATGAGTAAGTTTAGTTTTATAACTGAACATGAGGAAAGTTTACTTGAGTTAGTAAGTACTGATTGGAGGCCTCAGGTAGAATTAATTTTTCACAAGGAAAAAGGAAAAGACAGACAAACAGAAATAATTAATCTGGAGGATTTTATTAATGTAAAAGGAGAAAAAGCTTTGGGAAACAAACTAACTTCCAAAAAGATAAAAGAGATTAATTTATTAGATCCATTGCCTTACACTGAGATTATTGATATTGAAGAGGAAGAATTAGTTGCTGATGTTATGGACATTGAAGAGGAAGTTTCTGATGATATTGATATTGGACAGGAGGAAGTAGTTGCTGAGGTTATTGAGCAAGAAACTGTTGATGAGGTTACTGAGGAAATAATAGATGATGTTACCACTGAGGTTGAACTGAATATAACCAATGAATCAGTTGAACAGATAAAGCCAGAAAAAAAGGATGATAACGATACTGAAGGACAGATTACACTAGATTTATAATTGAACGCATAAGATGAAAAATCTCCTACTTTAAATAAAAAGGAATTTCTTTTATCTTTGCAAAAAAAACGAGAAATGAAAAGAATTTTATTTGTGTTAATGATGCCATTAATGGTATTAGGGCAAAGCAGTTTTAACTTAGGTTTAATAGGTAGTTATGAATGGTCTTCAACAGAGGGTAGTGATATTTGGGGTTGGGTTGATCCTGTTGATGGTGCAGAATATGCATTGGTTGGGCTTAATGATGGTTTCGCTTGTGTTGACGTTTCTAATCCATCAAATCCTGTTCAGGAATTCTATATATCAGATATTAATTCCACTTGGAGAGATGTAAAGACTTGGGGGAATTATGCCTACATAACTACTGAGGCTGATGCTGGTTTATTAATTGTTGATTTGACAGATATGACAGGAGCTACTTATTGGCATGTTAGCACCTTCACTAACCCTGCAAATGGAAGTTCTGTAGAGTTTACTGCTGCTCATAATTTATATATTGATGAAAATGGAATCTGCTATATTTTTGGAGCTTCTTCAGCAACTGGTGGAAGTCCTTCTGATGGAGCTATCTTTTTGGATGTAGCTGCTAATGCTACTGCACCTGATTATTTAGGGGAATGGGACGATCAATACATACATGACGGAATGGTTAGGGGAGATACTATGTATGCTGGTTGTATTTATGCAGGTGAGTTATTTGTTGTGGATGTAAGTGACAAGAATAATCCTAGTACATTAGGAACGCATAGTACGCCAAATGCCTTTACACATAATGCTTGGATAAGTGCTGATGGTGATTTTGTGTTTACTACTGATGAAAAATCAGATGCTTATTTAGCAGCATATGATATTACAAATATCAATAACATACAAGAAGTAGATAGAATTCAATCTAATGCAGGAGAGCTGTCAATACCGCATAACACTCATGTTGATGGCAATTTTTTAATTACTTCTTACTATCGTGATGGTACGACTGTGCATGATATTACCCATCCTAGTAACATAATTCAAGTTGCTTACTATGATTCATATATAGGTTCTGGAAATGGTTTTGATGGTTGCTGGGGGACTTATCCTTTTTTTCCTTCTGGAAATATAATTTCATCAGAAATAAATAGTAGTGCTAACCAATCAGCAAAACTAATGATTTACGAAAGAGGTTTTGTTCAGGCTTGTTATTTGGAAGGAAATGTAACAGATGCAGCAAATGGAAATAACCTTAGTGGTGCAAGTATTGAAATATTAAATACTGTATTATTGAATAATTCATCTTCTAACCTATTAGGTGAGTATGTAAGTGGTACGGCTAATGCAGCAACTTATGATGTTGTATTTTCAAAACCAGGCTATTTAGCTGATACTTTGTCTGCGAGTTTAACAAATGGAGTTATTACTATTTTGGATGCTGCACTTCAACCTTTAGTTTCCTTTAATGCTGGAGGTATGGTAGTTGATGTTTCTGGAAATGGAATTGCTAGTGCCGAAGTAGTTATTTTTAATACTGACTTTACTTTCAATGCGACAACTGATGCAAATGGTAATTATACTATCAATAATATGTATGAAGGAAATTATGAAGTTATATCTGGACTTTGGGGATATATTACTTCTTGTAACAATGAATATATTATGCCTTCAATAATCAATACTATTACTTTAGAACAAGGATATTATGATGATTTTACTTTTGATTTTGGTTGGACTGTAAGTGGGGGTGTAACCTCAGCAAATGATGGGATATGGGAAAGAGGATTTCCTGAAGGAACTAGTGATCAAGGAGTGAATTATAATCCAGACGGAGATATTAGTGGAGATTGTACTGATTTTGCTTATGTAACGGGTTTACTTGCAGGTGGACAAATTGGGGATAATGATGTGGATGACTTTAATACTATACTAACTTCTCCAATTTTTGATTTAAGTGCAAATCAAATTCATTATATTAATTATTCTTCATGGTTTCAAAATAATTTTCCATGGGGCGGAGCGCCTAATGATAGTTTAACTATTAGCATTTCAAATGGAAGTACTATTAGTGTATTGGAAACAATTACTAGTAATTCTCCAAATTTAGGACAATGGAATTATAATTCTTTGGATATTTCACAATATTTAACACCTACAGCTACTATGCAGTTAATTATTGAGACAGCTGATTGGGATGCGTTAGGAGGGCATTGGGTTGAAGGTGGTTTTGATGAGTTTTCGATAACAAATGCACCAAATGCTATAGCTGATGAATCAATTCATGAAAAAGGAAAACTAATAAAAATTGTTGATGTATTAGGAAGAAAAATAATTGAATCAAATAACTCTCCTTCGTTTTACATTTATGAAAACGGAAGTGTAGAAAAACACCTTATAGTTGAATAATATGAAAAAGATTCTACTTTTTCTAGCATTCATTCCACTTTTAAGTTTTGGGCAATCAAAAAAGGAAGTGCTTTTTATAGGAAACTCTTATACTTACTATAATGATTTACCTGACCTTGTAAAGGAAATAGCCTTATCATTTGGTGATACCTTAGTGCATGAAAGTAGCACTCCAGGAGGTTCTAACTTTAATGCGCATAGCACAAATTCTCAATCACTTAGTAAAATTAATCAGCAGCAATGGGATTATGTTGTATTACAAGCCCAAAGCCAGGAACCTTCATTTTCTCCTTCTCAAGTAGCTAGTGATACTTATCCTTATGCTGAAATTTTGGTGGATTCTATTCTTGCTAACTCAAGCTGTACTGAACCTTTATTCTTTATGACTTGGGGTAGAAAGTATGGCGATCAGAGTAATTGTCAGTTTTACCCACCTGTTTGCACCTATGCAGGTATGCAAAAAAGGTTACGTGAAAGTTATTTGGATATGTCATTTCTACATAATGCTAGTTGTTCGCCAGTGGGACTGGCTTGGAAAAAATCTATTGCAATTGACAGTACAATTGACTTATATTCTACTGACAATAGCCATCCTAGTATTTATGGGAGTTATTTAGCCGCTTGTACTTTCTATTCTAGTATTTTTAAAAAAAGTGCTGTAGGTAGTAGCTATTGGCCAAATGCTATTGATTCGGCTACCGCATATAGTTTACAGGAAATAGGAAGCAATACAGTATTGGATAGCCTTGCGGTTTGGAATATTTTTAATGCCGATTTTGGTTTTCAGCAATTTAATGATAGTGTTTCTTTTACTAATCTGTCTTCGAATTACGAAAGTGTGCTTTGGAATTTTGGTAATGGAATAACCTCAACAGATGAAAACCCTACGCATACTTATGCTTTAAATGGTAGTTATACAGTTATCCTTTCGGCAATTACTAATGCAGCTTGTATTCAGGATACCCAAACAGTTAGTATTGTGGTAAACATAAACACTGCAATTGATGAATTGAAAGCGCCTAAGCAACTATTATTTGTTACAGATGTATTGGGTAGAAAAACCAACCCAACTAACAATGTACCTCTGCTGTATAGGTATGATGATGGGACGGTGGAGAAAATGATTGTTTTCGAGTGATAAAAAATTAACAATATAAATTTATACCTATGAAATTACTACTACCCTTATTTATTATGCTCTTATCTTTTTCGGCTAAGGCACAAACTGGAATAACTATTTATACAAATTATGGTACTATTAATTTAGCGCTTTACGACACCTTAGCACCTAACACAGTAAGTAATTTTGTTAACCTTGTTAACCAAAAGTTTTATGACGGGGTTATTTTTCATAGAGTAATTGATAATTTTATGATTCAGGGGGGTGATGGTAATCCTTCACCTCCAGCAATTTTAGATGAATTTGATGTTTCATTAAGTAATATACAAGGAACAATTTCTATGGCAAATTCTGGTCCTAACACGGGGACTTGTCAATTCTTTATTAATCTGGTAAATAATACTTATCTTGATTATAATAAAGCCCCTTTAACTTCCAAGCATCCTGTTTTTGGAACTACCATTAACGGCTTTGATATAGTTGAGAACATAGGTGATGTACAAACGAATGGGGATAATGCTCCTCTAATCCCAGTTGTTATGGATAGTGTGAGAGTAGTGAATCTGGTATTAGCAGTTTCTGATCATGGTGCAGTAAATAATAACCGAAAGCTAATTAAAGTAATTGATGCGTTAGGTCATGAAAGTAAAGTGACTACTAATAAGCCACTCTTTTATATTTATGATGATGGAGCGGTGGAGAAGAAATTGATAATTGAGTAATTTCATTGCGATAAAAGCTAGTTTTAGAAGCAATCTATTTCTTATTGAGATAGCTATATTTTGAACCAAAATTTGCTATGAAAAAAGAACAGAAAAGAAAATCCAAACATTTGTTCGGATTTTTTTATGTTTGTTAGATGATACAAAAACTTAACAATATAATTATTGAAGGTTCAGCAGGTAAGCCTATTTTGATTGATGCTAATTTTAAAGCAAATACACAAGCCAAGCAAGTAGTTGTTTTCTGTCATGGCTTTAAAGGGTTTAAGGATTGGGGGCCTTTTAATAAAATTGCAACTCATTTTGCAGACAGGGATATTGTGTTTGTGAAATTCAATTTTTCATTTAACGGAACAACAACAAAAGATCCCAATAATTTTGGTGATTTGAAAGCTTTTGGAAATAATAATTTCTGCAAGGAATTAGATGATTTAAGCTTAGTGTTGGATTGGATAGAGAATTGTCAGGAGCTAAAAGGAGAGATTGATACTTCCAAAATTTCATTATTTGGGCATAGTAGAGGTGGAAGCATTGCAATGTTAAAATCTGTAGAAGATAGTAGGGTGAAAAAAGTAGTTTCATGGGCTTCTCCTTCTAATTTTTTAGATAGATTACCAAAAAAAGAAAAATTAGCTAAATGGGAAGAATTAGGTATTGCCTATATTTATAATGGCAGAACAAAACAGAATATGCCAATGTACTTTCAGTTTTATGAAAACTGCGTAAAATTTGCTGAGCGTTTGAATATCCAAAATGCGGTATCTAAGATAAGTATTCCTCATTTACTTGTACATGGTAGTGATGACCCTACTGTTTTGCTTAGTGAGGCGGTGAATATTAAAAGTTGGAATACAAATACACACTTACATGTTATTGATGGAGCTAATCATGTTTTAGGAGGTTTTCACCCTTATGATTTAGAAAAATTCCCGAAAGATTTGCAAGAAGCAATTGATGTAACAATTAAATTTTTAAAAGGATAGGCGAGCTGAAGGTGTTTCGCTTTGGTCAGCAAAATCGTTATCTAAATATTTAAAATAACCAGTTATAGCAATCATAGCTGCATTGTCAGTGCAGTATTCAAATTTTGGAATGTAAAGCTGATAGCCTTTATCTATAGCTAACTTTTCTAATTCACTTCTTAAGTAAGAATTAGCAGATACACCTCCAGCTATTGCTAATTGTTTTATACCTGTTAGTTTTATTGCTTTCTCTAATTTCTTGAGTAAAATACTTACTATACTGTGCTGAATAGAAGCACATAAATCCTCCATATTCTCTTCAATAAATTTTGGATTTTTTTGTAAGTTATTCTGAATTTTATAAAGGATAGAAGTTTTAAGTCCGCTAAAGCTAAAATCTAACTCTTTTATTTTAGGTTTTCCAAATTCAAAAGCATGAATGTTTCCCTTTTTTGCGTGCTTATCAATGTGTGGCCCTCCAGGGTAGGGTAGTCCTAATATTTTTGCCGACTTATCAAAAGCTTCTCCTGCTGCATCATCAATAGTAGTACCAATTACTTGCATATTGCTATGGCTTTCAATTTTTACAATTTGAGTATGACCTCCTGAAACCGTAAGACATAAAAATGGAAATTTGGGCATAGGCTCTCCTTCATCAATAAAGTGGGATAGGATATGGCCTTGCATATGGTTCACTGCTATAAGAGGAATATTCATACCCATAGCAAAGGATTTTGCAAAAGAGCTTCCTACTAAAAGAGAACCTAATAGTCCGGGGCCTTTTGTAAAGGTAATAGCCGAAATATCTTCTTTGCTTATATTTGCTTTTTTGATTGCTGCATCTACAACAGGGATAATATTTTGTTGATGTGCTCTAGAGGCTAATTCAGGAACAACTCCACCATATAATGAATGTATCTGTTGGTTAGCTACAATATTTGATAATATTTTTTGTCCTTGTAAAATAGCAGCAGAAGTATCATCACAGGATGATTCTATTCCTAAAATAATAGGTTTTTTAGTCATTTAACTTTTTAAGAGCATGACCCATTTTATCTCTTTTTGTTTTTAAGTAAAATTCATTATGAATATTAGAATCTATTTCTAGAGCAACACTTTCTGTAATCTCAATTCCATAGCCAATAAGCCCAACTCTTTTTTTAGGATTATTACTTAGTAATCTTACTTTACTTACCTTCATTGCTCTTAATATTTGTGCCCCAACGCCATAATCTCTATCATCAGCGTTAAATCCTAATTCAGTATTTGCTTCTACAGTATCACGTCCTTTTTCCTGTAATTCATATGCTTTTAGTTTACCAAGTAGTCCAATGCCTCTACCTTCCTGATTCATATAAACTAAAACGCCCTTACCTTCAGTTTCAATTTGTTTTAGTGCTGTTTGTAATTGAGGTCCACAATCACATCTGCATGACCCAAATATATCTCCTGTCATACAAGATGAATGTACTCTTACAAGCACGTCTTCATCTGCCTTCCATTCTCCTTTGTAGATGGCTAAATGTAATTGGCCGTTGGTTGTTTGTTTAAAAGCTTTCATTTTAAAATCACCATAATCAGTTGGTAATTGTATTTCAGCTTCTTCGGTTATCAGTGATTCATTTTTCATTCTATATTCTATTAAGTCCTTAATGGTTATAAATTTTAAATTAAACTTTTCAGCAATTTTATGTAATTCAGGGGTTCTTGCCATTGAACCATCCTCATTTAATATTTCAACAATAACACCTGCTGGTTCTAGCCCTGCAAGACGAGCTAAATCAACAGCAGCTTCTGTATGTCCTGCTCTTCTTAAAACACCTCCTTCTCGAGCCTTTAAAGGGAAGATGTGTCCAGGCTTACCTAGTTCATCAGGATTAATGTTAGGGTCAACAAGTGCCTTTACTGTTTTGGCTCTATCAGATGCAGAAATACCTGTAGTACATCCATGCCCCATTAAGTCAACTGAAATAGTGAATGGAGTTTCGTAGGCTGCTGTATTCTTCCCAATCATCAATTCCAATCCTAACTCTTGACATCTGCTTTCAAGTAGCGGGGTACAAATCAATCCTCTACCATGTGTTGCCATAAAGTTAATCATTTTAGTAGTTGCCATTTCAGCAGCAGCTACAAAGTCGCCTTCATTTTCTCTATTTTCATCATCAATAACAATGACTATTTTACCGGCTTTAATATCCTTGATTGCTTCTTCTATAGTATTGAAACTCATATTATAATTTTAGATGGTAAAAATACTAAGATTTACTTTATTTTTTACTTTTAATTAAGCGATTATTTACTATTTTTTATTTTGCAAACATACGAAATAAATTATAATGTATAGTTTTATTGTAAAAAAACTATACATAATATTTTTCTATTTTGTTAAAGAAGAAATTCTTTTAAACACTGAACTAAAATCAAATAATTGAGAGTCATTTTTTGCCTTGTAAACTAAAAATAATGCAATTGGTAAAAAAACTATATTAGCTAACCAAATACCTTCATAGGCTTGCATACTTAAATCCTTTGCTGATTTCTCACCAATCATACTTAATACATGGTATATTATAAAAAAGAAAACTGAAATTAAAACAGGAAGTCCAAAACCACCTTTTCTAACGATTGCTCCCATGGAGGATCCTACCAAGAATAATAATATACATGCCACAGCTAAACTGATTTTTCTGTGCCATTCTATTTCGTGTTTAGTAATAATTATTTTACGATATTCCAAATCATCCTTATTGGATTTTACAATTGACTTAATGGTTCTCAATTTATTAATAGCTATATCAAACTGTTGTTTTTGCTTTACTAAACTTAAATCATCAAAAAATACCAAGCTATCTATTTCCGATTTTGTATTATATTTATCTATAATGTTAGTTGCAAAAGTTTCTTTTCTATCCTTAAATTTTAGATTTAAGGAATCGATAGCTATGGCTAATTGTTTGTTGCTTAACATGGCGTAATGCCCTTTGTATAAATCCTCACTATTGTTCATTGTACTGAAACTGGATAAATTAAACCGTATTAAATCTTCTTTAAAATGGGTAGTTCTGTAAGGTTTTTTAGCTTTTCTGTTATTTTTAGCAATGTCAATGTAGGAGTGACCATTGTATAAAATTAGCTCTAAAAATTGCTCATCTTTTGTTAATTGCATTATTCCACTTTCAGCAATAATAACTTTATCGTTACCATTGTTTGCTGTATGGTCGTAAATAATGATGTTATTTAAGGTTTTGCCATCAGCATCTTTTTTAGTTATTTTAATACTAAATCCTTCAATATCTTTATAAAAGATTCCTTCTTTTATATTCAGTGCAGGTTTCTTTTTTTGGATGTCATATATCATGCTTCCATTCTTAAGATTAGCAATTGGCATTACATAGTTTGAAAACAAAAAAGATGAATAGCTTATTATAACAACAAATATAGTAAGTGGGAAAAGTATCCTAATAAGTGAAATTCCTGAAGCCTTTATGGCTGCAAGTTCATAGTTTTCTCCAAGTTTTCCGAATACCATTACAGACGAAAGCAACATAGCAATTGGAAGTGCTACAGGAACAAAGCGAGCTGATGCATAAAAGATAAGTTCAGTAATTTGTGTGAATTCAAGCCCTTTACCTACTAGGTCATCAATATATTTCCACAAGAATTGCATTAATAATAAAAAAATTGCAATAAAAAATGTTGCTATAAAAGAGCTTATAAATGCTTTGATTAGGAAAAGGTGTAACCGCTTCATAAAGAAGTTAAATTAAGAATTATGAACCAATAGCCATTTTAAGAAGACTAATTTGCTTGCTCCAAAGACTAGTTTGTTCTTCTTGGTCTTGTTCGTCTTCAGCAAAATCAGTAATAATCAAAGAAACATCTGAAGTCATTTCATCAATTTGGATTAGGAACTCGAAATAATCTTCTTTAGTGTCATTGTCCTCCCATTTAAAACGAATAAAATGATCAGTTTTTAACTTTAATAATTTTGCTTCTTGTTCGCTACCTTCCCAAATAAAAGTAAATATTTTGTCTTTAACTATTACATCATCAGCAAACCATTCAGCTAAACCACTAGGTGTGCTAAGTCGCTTATATAAAATAGTTACTGATGAATTTATTGGAAATTCTACTGAATATTTGATTAATTCTGACATATATTTAATAAATTTGCATACTAATTTTACAAAGATACTATATTATTTATGGCTTTAGTACAATCATTCGAAAAACAAGGTAATTTTTTATTTAAATACAGAGGTCAATTTCCAGTACTTCTTTTTATTTTATCAGTGCCATTTGTTTATTTAACTGACTATTCATTAGTTAGTTATGAGGAATTTAATCTCTTTATGTTCATTTCAATTTCAATTTCTATTTTAGGTTTTTTTGTTCGCTTCTATACCATAGGGACTACTCCTAAAGGTACTAGTGGTAGAAACACAAAAGAGCAAGTTGCTGATGTATTAAATTCTTCTGGAATGTATTCAATGGTAAGGCATCCACTTTACTTGGGGAATTACCTTATTTGGTTAGGAATATCTTTAGCATCTTTTAATATTTATTTTGCAGTAATTATGAGTTTATTATTTTGGATATATTATGAAAGAATTATGTTTGCTGAGGAAAGATTCTTAGAAAGAAAATTTGGAGAAGATTATTTAAATTGGGCTTCTAAATTGCCAGCATTTTTACCATCAATATTAAATTTTAAAAAATCAGATACTAATTTTTCAATAATTACAGTACTCAGAAGAGAGTATGCTAGTGTTTTAGCGGCATTAGTAGGCTTTACATTTATTGAGGTTTTAAGAACTTATTTTAGCACTAATAATTGGAGTATATCTGATTGCACAGTAGAGATTTTAGTTGTGACTATTGTTCTTGTTTTAATTCTCAGATCTCTTAAACATTACACTAGTTTATTAGAAGAAAAAGGTAGGTCATAATTTTTTTAGAAAAAATATTTCAGACTAAGTGAAAATAATATATTTGCAACCGTTTTGGCGTGGTAGCTCAGTTGGTTAGAGCGCAGGATTCATAACCCTGAGGTCGGGAGTTCAAATCTCCCTCACGCTACTAGATATAGAAGACCCTTTTTAGGGTCTTTTTTTATGTACAAAAACATGGGTGGTACAACTTAGGCACAAAAAATAGGCTATTATGGGATTCAAGTCTAAATACCATTTTTTTCATATACAATAAGTCGGTTTTTTCTATAATTAATGGAGTAGAATACTCTACTGATTTTTTTAAATTGTGTAATTATTCTATTTCTAAACCAAAGTCCACCAATAAAGATTCCTATTCTTGCTGAATTCTTTAAAATCGTTTTCTTTACTCCTCTAAAACTAGCAGGTAATTTTACGTACTTTTTGAACCGTATTTATTCTTTTAGTAGCAAACCATATTTTCTTATATTCTGATTATTATTTTATCTTTGTAAAATGAATAAAATAATACTCCTTACTCTTTGTGCTTTGCTTTTCTTTGCTTGCAAACATGAATTAGAGCAGCCAACTTGGGATGTAGACATGATTGTTCCTTTGGTACATTCCCAAATGAATATAGATAATATGCTATCTGATTCAAACCTTAATATAGTTGAAAATGATGAAGGTTATATCTCTTTAATTTATGAAGAGAATTTATTAAATATAAATTATGATTCCTTAATTACTCTTGAAACAAAATCAGAAGAAAAGTCAATACGAATTGATTCAGTTAAATTTGATGATGTAGTTATTGAGCAAATTATTACTATAGGTAGCGTAATTACTGAATTGCCCTTAGGTTCCTTTTTATTTCCTGATGGGAGCCAAAGAGAAATCCCTGCTATGGCAGGAATAGTACAGAATGATACTATCTCTATTGATGCCAGCGATTACTTTGAGACCATGACCCTTTACAATGGAATGTTGAATCTGAAGCTAACAAATGGTTATCCAACTGATATTTCCAATGTAAGCTTTTCTTTATATAACGCAACAAATCAGAATTTAATAGCCACTTTTTTTACTCCCCTTATTGAATGTGGAGACAGCTATACCGAAAGTGTTTCCATTGCCGGAGAAACCTTAGATCATAAAATGGTTGGCATAATCAATAATATGGATATTGATGCAAGTAACGGACTAGTTCCTATCAATTACTCGGATGCAATGACAACTGTAATATCAATTACTGAAATACAAATAATGGAGGCTACCGCTTATTTCCCTAACCAACTATTACATGAAGAAAATGTAGAGCAATCATTTGAATTAGGATCAGCAGAATTAACTGAAATAGGAATAAAGGAAGGAACGGTAACTATAAATGCACTAAGCACATTACCCGACACTGGAACAATTATTTATGCTATTCCATCTTTATCAAAAAATGGAGTATCGTTTGAAACTATTGTTAAAGTACCACCAAATACTAATGGTGTGATGACACAGTATGTCTTTGATTTTAGTGGTTATACTATGGACCTAACAGGTCAAATTGATAGGGTAGGTGGTGATACTGTAAATACCATTTATGCAACACTAGCAGCTTATTTGGATTCAACTGGCGAGCTTGAAACCATCCATCAAGTAGATAGTTTTTTTCTATTTAATGAATACAGTTTTACTCCTGAATATGCAATAGGATATATTGGTCAAGACACTCTAGAAAACGGGCCAGAAGATATAGATACTGATGTTTTTAAATTTGTATCATCAGGAACTGTAAATCTTGAAAAAGTTGAAATGAGTATTGCAGTAGTTAACTATATAGGTGCTGATGCTGCAATTGTAATTAATGATTTAAGTGCAAGCAATGCTACAACAATTGTAACTGCAGCAATTGATAATACTAAACTGCACCATGTTTCAAGAGCTACCTTAAACAGTAATGGAACAATAACCCCAACTAATACCATTATTGCTTTGGAAGCAGATGAGCTTATTGAGATATTTCCAAATAAATTAACAACGCATTCTACCATCTATTTAAACCCAAACGGTGAAGCAAGTACAGCTGATTTCTTTTATACCCAGCTACCTATGAAGGCTACTTTAGGGGTTGAAATACCACTTAGTTTTATAGCAAACAACCTTGCGTTAAGCAAAACAAGTGACTTAGAAACGGATAATATTGAGGAAATTGAAATACTCTATATTACCATCGAAAACGGATTGCCGCTAGAAGCTAGTTTAATCTTAGTTGCGTTAGATGATGCAGATCAAATAATAGATACCTTAATTAGTAATAACACGATACTAGCTGCTATAACTAATGCTCAAGGCATTGTAACTGAAAACAGAACATCAGTTATTGAAGTTAAAAATATTGATCTTGAGGGAATGAGTAAATTACAAAGTACAGCTGTTTTTAATACTGAATCTCAAACGAATTTTGTTCGTATTTATGACAACTACACTATGGATATCATCTTAAGTGCTAAATTCAGTAAAACTATAGGCGAATAATGAAAAAAATACTCATCATTTTATTAAGTGTTCCCCATATTTTATTAGCTCAAAATGAGGTAAATAAACATAGTATTGAGTGGAGTGCAAACTTACTATTTGAGAGCAGTAGTTTGGATAAAAGTTTCTTAAACACCATGCTTTATGGTGGACATATTACGGATATCACAAAAACCAATTGGATAAATGCTGGAGGAGATAACAATGTATTATATTCTGAAATTAGTAATGGACTGAGCTATACCTTTAATGAAAATAATAACACTTTTGGTTTTAGTTTTGCAGACAGGAACATCTTAAACGCTAGCTTTACTGACGATTTGTTACGCCTAGCTTTTGAAGGTAATTTTCATTATCAAGACAAACCCCTTGATTTTGGAAGTACTAGCATAAGAGCTGAACGTTTTCAGCAGTACAAACTTTCCTACGCCACAAGCTTTAAACAAGTAAAGGTAAGCACTTCTGTTTCCTATTTATTAGGGAACCACCATCTTTCTTATATTATTGAAAAGGGGAGCTTATACACAGCACCTTTTGGTACTTCATTAGATATTGCTTACGATATAAGCGCCTTTGTTAGCGATACAGCTTCACTTAATCCTTTTGAAAATAACGGTAATGGTTTATCCCTTGATTTAAGTACAGAATTTCATTTTAAACAACAGACAATACATTTCTCATTTTCTGATTTAGGATATATTAAATGGAAGCCAACTTCTATAACTTTAGCTGCCGACAGTAACTTTGCTTTTTCAGGAATTGAAATAGATGACTTCTATAGCTTTAATGATTCCTTGATTGATGTTGATGATTCAACTGATGATTTACCAAGTTTCCAAAAAGGAAAATTTAAGTCCTATATTCCTGCTACTTTTCATTTTAAAGTTAGTGGTTATTCAGATTATAAATACTTAAAAAATTATACACTAGGAATACAAGGGAAATGGCAGCCTTACTTAGATAATAAACCTTTTTCCTTTTCAAAAATAGGACAAGGTTTTAAGGAGTCAAATTTTAAAACTTTGTACTATATGCAATCTATTTTCAATATTAAATATTGTGATATTATACCTTCGCTAAGTTATGGCGGTTATAGTTCAGACACTAATTTAGGTTTGGCATTATCCAAAGGAAAAAAAAATAACTTTACAATAGGAACACATCATTTTGAAGATGTATTGAAAAGCAGTAGTGCAAAAGCAGTAAGCGTTTATTTTAACATTAAATTACAATTTTAATATGCTAGCAAAAATCAATAAAATTCAACATCAAAAAAGCGGAAACTTTTTTTTACTGGCAGGACCATGTGCTATTGAAAGTGAAGAAATGGCCATAGAAATTGCTGAGAAAATCCTAAATATTACCAATAAACTTGAGATTCCTTTCATTTTTAAAGGAAGTTACCGAAAAGCAAACAGAAGCCGTTTGGATTCTTTCACAGGTATTGGTGATATAGAAGCTCTTGAAATACTGAAAAAAATAGGGGAGCGCTTTAATGTACCTATTGTTACAGATATACATACAGCTGAAGAAGCCGCTATTGCTGCTCAATATGTGGATGTATTGCAGATACCCGCCTTCTTGTGCCGACAAACTGATTTGTTAGTTGCAGCTGCTAAAACAGGCAAGGTAGTAAACATCAAAAAAGGACAGTTCCTATCGCCTGAAAGCATGATACATGCTGTAACTAAGGTAAAGGAAAGTGGAAATAATTCTATAATGCTAACTGATAGAGGAACTATGTTTGGCTACCAAGATATGGTAGTGGACTTTAGAGGTATCCCTGCCATGCAGGAATTTGGCGTGCCTGTTGTATTGGATATCACACATTCCTTGCAACAACCCAACCAAAACAGTGGTGTAACTGGTGGAAAGCCAGCATTAATTGAAACCATTGCAAAAGCAGGAATTGCTACTGGTGTTGATGGTTTATTCTTGGAAACTCATCCTAATCCTGCTCAGGCAAAATCGGATGGAGCCAATATGTTACAATTAGATAAGTTGGAAGACTTACTTATAAAGTTGGTGAAAATTAGGAAAGCAATAATCTAGTTAAGAATGAAATTGTGCTTGTCTGGTGTAACTACAAGTACAAATTATTTTTTTGAAATTACTAAAAACTAAGAGTAGTTTTAGAATTAAGATATGTTCTTTAAAACCTCATAAATTGAACTTCCCTTTTCAAGCTCATGTTCAAAGTGAGTTAAACTATTCTCTGCAATTAATTGTTGGTACTTTTTATTTCCCAATTCGTGTTTTATAATATGACGTAACCAATAATTATTTTGTTTATTTCTATTGTCCATAAAATATGAACTTGCTTGCATTTGGTTATTGTGTTTTTCAATCAATTCCCAAATTCTATCCAATCCTGTTTTATCTAAAGCGGAACAAGTACTAACTTGAGGAATCCAACCATTTTCTTTGGCAGTAAACAAATGTAATGCTCTCTTATATTCCATAGCTGCATTTTTGGCCTTTATGCTATTATCTCCATCTGATTTTGTAATTATTAGAGCATCAGCCAATTCCATTATCCCTCTTTTAATTCCTTGCAGTTCATCACCAGCACCTGCCAACATGAGCAGCAAAAAGAAATCGGCCAAATTGCTTACTGTAGTTTCGCTTTGCCCAACACCAACTGTTTCTATTAGGATAATATCAAAACCTGCCGCTTCACACAAAATAATACTTTCTCTAGTTTTATTGGCCACTCCACCTAAAATTCCACTACTTGGGCTCGGGCGAATAAATGCATTTTCATCAGCTGCAAGTTCATGCATACGACTTTTATCTCCTAAAATACTTCCATGTGTTCTCTCACTTGTTGGGTCAATGGCAAGTACAGCAATTTTTTTTCCTTTACCAGTCATTAGTTTCCCAAAGGATTCAATAAAGGTGCTTTTACCAACCCCTGGTACACCCGTTACTCCCACTCGTATTGATTTTCCACTATGTGGTAAACATAATTTTAGTAATTCTTCGGCTTTTTGTTCATGCTCAGATAAAGTGCTCTCTAATAGAGTAATCCCTTGCCCTAAAGCAGTGCGATTCCCTTCAATTATTTGTTGAGCTAGTTCCATTATTTTACAGCAATTATCGAAATTTCAACATTTACATTTTTAGGTAATACTGAAACTTGTACGGCCTCACGTGCTGGAGGGTTCTCTGAAAATTTTTTACCATATACATCATTAATAGCTGAATAGTCGTTCATGTCTTTCATAAAGATTGTGCATTTTACTACATTCTCAAAATTCATGTCTGCTTCTTTTAGTAAAGCCAAAATATTTTTCATTACCTGATTAGTTTCTGCAGTAATATTTTCTATTACTAAGTTTCCTGTATCAGGATTTATTGCTATTTGCCCTGAACAATAAAGTGTATTACCACTAAGTATAGCTTGGCTGTAAGGTCCTATAGCGGTTGGGGCATTTTCAGTATTGATTACTTTTTTCATTCTTTTTAGTTTCTGTGCCCAAATATAGCACTTCCTACTCTAACCATAGTGCTTCCTTGTTCTATTGCTAGTTGATAATCTCCACTCATACCCATAGATAGTATAGTTATATGTTCATTTTTTAAATTATCAAATACAACTTTAAGACTGTTGAATTCCTGTATTACTTGCTGCTTGTTATCAGTAAAAGTTGCCATTCCCATTAGTCCAACAATTCTAATATTTTGGAATTCTTTAGCATTATTTATTGCTTCATTTACTTCAGGGATGTCAAATCCAAATTTTGTGCTTTCTGCTGCAATATGCACTTGCAAAAGGCAGTCAATCACTCTGTTGTTTTGCTTTGCTCTTTTATTAATTTCTTTGAGTAATTTAACTGAATCTACACCATGAATAAGCGAAACAAATGGAGCTATAAATTTTACTTTATTAGTTTGCAAATGCCCAATCATATGCCAATTAATATCTTTAGGTAACTCTTCAGCCTTTTGTACTAACTCCTGTACTTTATTTTCGCCAAATATTCTTTGTCCTATTTGATAGGCTTCTAAAATAGCTGAGTTTTGCTTTGTTTTAGATACTGCTACTAATGTTACATATTTAGGTATAGTTTTTAGTACAGTATTTATGTTTGCTATAATACCCATTAATCTAAAGAGTAGATGATTAGTCCTGAACGTAATTTTGGCTCAATATAAGTGCTCTTTGGTGGCATAAATCTATTATTATCTGCTACTTCTTTTAAGGCGCTAATTGGAATAGGTTTTAATATAAAAGCTAGTGCATATTCTCCTGAATCAATTTTGTTTTTAATTATTGAAAGGGGAGTAGTGCCTGCTTCAAAACTGATATTTTTATCAGTTTTTTCATCTGTAATATTGAGTATTGGATCTAATATATTGTTTGATAGTATTGCAGGGTCTAGTTTACTTACACAATCTTGTTTTATACTATTAGGTATTGCAACTAAGGAATACCAAGCTCCTCTTAGATACATGGAAATTTCATCTCTAAAAGTAGGAGAGTAAGGTATATTTCCTTTTTTTATAACTGTATATGATTTTTCAATTTCAGTAATAAGTTCGTAAGAAGTTAGTCCGTTAGTGTGTTTTATTAATCGGTTAAAATTGATGATGTTCAATTGGTTTTCATCAATTAAAAAACTCATAAAATATGGACTGTTATTTTTAGTGCTATTTTGAGCTAAAAGAGCTGAAGAAGCTGACCTATGATGGCCATCAGCAATATACAAATTATCAATACTTGCAAATGAATTTGTAATGATATTGATGTCCTTAGTACTATTTACTAACCATAATTTATGGATAGTTTTATCAGTTGTTGCAAACTCGTACTCAGCTCTAGTCGCTTTGTAATACTGAATAAGATTATTAATAGCTATATTTTTTTGATGACACAATAATACAGGTTCTGCATTAAATCCAGTAGTATCTAAGTAGCTCTTAAACATTTTTTCCCTTGCAGTAATGGTGTGTTCGTGTTTTTTTATATTTCCATTTAAATAATCTGCAACTGCTGTAGCGCCAATAATTCCTTCAAAAGTATGATTTTCATTTTTTTGCTGGTAAATATAAAAGGTTTCTGCATCTTCAGTTATAAAAAGTCCAGCTTCTTTAAAATCATTAAACTTAGCTTTTACAGCATTAAATTTATTTATACCTTTTTGCTTTATTTTATCCTTGTAATCAGGGTTTATAATGTGTAAAAAGGTAAATGGATTATGTTCTAATTTTTCTTTTAAGGTTTCGTCAGAATAAGATAAGTAGGAGCGTGTTGCTACTAGGTTTGCCTTGTCTCTAGTTGGGCGAATTGCTTTAAAAGGTCGAACGATTGCCATTATTATTTATTAAAATGAGTAGCAATTTGATCGGCTAATTCAGTACCAATTCTATCTTGCGCTTCTAGTGTTGCTGCACCAATATGAGGAGTAAGAGATATTGCATTATGCATACAAATATGGATGCTTGGGTTTGGTTCATTATCAAAAACATCAAGCCCAGCATAAGCTAGCTTCTCTTTGTCCAAAGCAAACATTAAAGCTGTTTCATCAATAACACCACCTCTGGCTGCATTTACAATTCCAGCCCCTGTTTTCATCATTCCTATTTCTTCTGCACCTATTACAGCTTTGTTACCAATTTTAGGAACATGTAAAGTAATGAAATCAGAATTTTTTAATACTTCTTTTAAACTTTCAGTTTCAATAGTGAATGATTTTTTATCTCCATTAAAAAAATCTAAAGTTATGTTTGCTTCCTCGATAAATTTATCATGAGCCATTACTTTCATTCCAAGGCCTATTGCTCTTTTTGCAACTTCCTGTCCTATACGCCCAAAACCTATAATTCCTAGAGTTTTCCCTGCTAGTTCTCTTCCGTTAGCGTATGATTTTTTTAAGCCTTTAAAATCAGCATCTCCAACCATTGGCATTTGACGATTGCTATCAAAAAGGAAACGAACCATACCAAAAAGATGTGCAAAAACAAGCTCAGCAACCGAAGCAGATGAAGCTGCAGGCGTATTAATTACATTAATTCCTTTTTCTCTAGCATAATCAACATCAATATTATCCATTCCTACACCACCTCTTCCTACTAATTTTAGATGTGGGCAAGCATCAATTAAATCCTTACGAACAGTTGTAGCGCTTCTTACTAGAAGCACTTCATAGTTTTCAGTATTTATAGCATTTATTAAATCTTCTTGTGCTACTTTTTCAGTAACAACATCAAATCCTTTTTCTGTTAAAGCATCAATCCCAGCTTGTGAGATTCCATCATTTGCTAATATCTTATTCATCTTAATTTTGTTCTAATTTTTTCATTATATCTACTAATACTTGTACGCTTTCTATTGGCATTGCATTGTACATGGAGGCTCTATATCCACCAACTGATCTGTGTCCTTTAATACCATTTATTCCTGCATCATTCCACAAAGTGTTAAATGCATCTTCTTTACTACTATCATTTAACAAAAAACAAACATTCATATTTGAACGATCTTCTTTTGCTGCAGTTCCTTCAAATAATGGGTTTCTATCAATCTCTCCATATAATAAATTGGCTTTTTCCTGATTTACTTTTTCTATAACTTCAACTCCTCCTAAATCCTTTAGCCATTGTAGGGTAAGCATTGATACATAAATAGGGAATACTGGAGGTGTATTGAACATACTACCCTTACTAATGTGCGTATTATAGTCCAACATAGTTGGGATATTTCTGCCTGTTTTACCTAAAACCTCATCTTTTACAATTACTAAGGTTGTTCCAGCAGGGCCCATATTTTTTTGTGCACCAGCATAAATAATATCAAATTTACTTATATCAACCATTCTACTGAAAATATCAGAACTCATATCACAAACCATGAGGGAAGGAGTGTTAGGAAAATCCTTCACCTGTGTTCCATAAATAGTATTGTTTGATGTACAGTGAAAGTAATCTACATCACTAGGGATTTCATATCCTTTCGGAATATAATTGTAGTTTGTGTCTGATGAATCGCCTACTACAGTTACATCACCTAAGTTTTTTGCTTCAGCAATAGCTTTTTTAGCCCAAGCTCCAGTATTTGTATAAGCTGCTTTCCCATTAATTTTCATAAGATTCAAAGGAACCATCAAAAACTCCATACTTGCCCCACCTTGCAAGAATATAACAGAATAACCTTTAGGAACATTTAAAAGTTCTTTTACCAATTCAACAGCCTTGTCCATTACATCAACAAAAGGTTTGCTTCTGTGTGAAATTTCAATTAATGATAAATTATCATTATTGAAATTAAGTATTGCATCTGAAGCTTGTTTTAAAACTTCTTGCGGTAAAATGCAAGGTCCTGCTGAAAAATTATGTTTTTTCATATTGTATCTATTGTTTTACTCTTTCTATATATGAACCTTTTTCAGTATCAATTTTTATTTTATCTCCCTCATTAATAAACAGAGGAACATTAATACTTGCTCCTGTTTCAGTAGTAGCAGGCTTAAATGTATTGGTTGCCGTATTTCCTTTCATTCCAGGTTCAGTATGTGCAATTTCCAATTCTACATGTGATGGAAGTGTTGCTGACAAAGGCATTCCTTCATCAGCATGAAATAGAACCTCTACATTTTCGCCTTCTTTTAGGAATTGAACATTGTCAATAAAATCCTTCGCTAACATGATTTGCTCATAGTCATCATTGTTCATTAAATGGCAATCATTTCCTTCAAAATAAAGGAATTGATATTTTCTATTTTCTATTCGAATAATATCAATTTTAAAACCAGAAGTAAAGGTATTATCTAAAAGCCTACCTGTATTTAAATTTCTGATTTTAGTACGTACAAATGCAGGTCCTTTTCCTGGCTTAACATGCTGAAAGGATTCAATCTTCCAAGGCTCTCCATTGTGATTAATACATAGTCCATTTCTAATATCTGCTGTAGTTGCCATATTTTTTATTTTTGGTTATAACCTTTCATAATTCCTCTTCCTGAATTCTGTGCAAATGAGATAATTTCATCACGCTCAGGAGAAGCATTTATTTCGGTTTCAATTTGCAATAATGCTTGCGTATTATTATTATTGTTTTGATATAATATTCGGAATATATCTTGTATTTCTTTTATTTTATCACTTGAGAAACCTCTTCTTCTTAAACCTATAGAGTTAATTCCTACAAATGAAAGTGGTTCTCGAGCTGCTTTTACAAAAGGGGGAACATCTTTACGTACTAATGAACCGCCAGAAACCATAGCATGCTTACCAATACTTACAAATTGATGTACAGCTGAAAGTCCTCCAATAATAGCATATTCACCTATGGTTACATGCCCACCAAGCGCTACACTATTTACAATGATGCAATTATCACCAATATTACAATCGTGTGCAATATGAGCATACGCCATAATTAAACAGTTTTTCCCAATAACAGTTTCTCCTGTTATGGATGTTCCTCTATTTATTGTAGCACATTCTCTAATTGTAGTATTATTTCCTATAATTGCCAGTGATTTTTCACCATCAAACTTTAAATCTTGAGGCACTCCTGCAATAACTGCCCCAGGAAAAATCCTGCAATTTTCTCCAATTCTTGCCCCTTCCATAATTGTTACGTTGGAACCTATCCAAGTTCCTTTTCCAATTTCAACATTTTTCCCAATAGTAACAAAAGGATCAATTACAACATTGTCGGCAATTTTAGCATTAGGGTGTACATACGAAAGTGGTTGTATCATAGTTTATTTTTAGGTGCTATTTGTGCTAACAAATCAGCTTCAACAACAATTTTACCATTAACAAAACCTTTACCATGCATATGGCAAAGCCCTCTTCTGATAGGTGAGATTAAATTTAATCTGAAAATTATAGTATCTCCAGGAATTACCTTTTGTTTGAACTTAGCATTGTCAATTTTCATGAAGAAAGTTAGATAATTTTCAGGGTTTTCAACGGTACTTAGAATTAAGACACCACCTGCTTGCGCCATAGTTTCTAATTGCAAAACGCCAGGCATTACTGGTTCTCCAGGAAAATGTCCTTTGAAATAATCTTCATCAGCAGTAACAAATTTAGTCCCAACAATAAAATCTTTCCCTAAATCTCTTATTTCATCAATAAATAAGAATGGATCTCTATGTGGTAAAATTGACATTATCTTGTTTCTATCGTAAAGAGGTGGTGTATTGAAATCAATTTCTGGTGATGTTTTTTTATTTTCTTCCATCATTATATTTTTTAAATATTTTGCGAATTTAGTATTGTTTTTATGTCCTGGTTTTGAAGCAGTAATTTTACCTTTAATAGGTAACCCTAAAAGAGATAAGTCACCAATCACATCAAGTAACTTATGTCGTGCAGGTTCGTTTTTATGTCTTAATTTTAAATTGTTAAGTACTCCTCCTTCCTCAACTTTTATATCTGTTTTATTAAAGGCTTTAGCAAGTGCATTTAGTTTTTCATCTGAAATTTCCTCTTCAACAATAACAATCGCATTATTTACATCACCACCTTTTATAAGGTCGTGCTCTAATAACTGTTCTAACTCATGTAAAAAACAAAATGTACGAGCTGAAGCAATATTCTCTTTAAATTCTGATAAATCCTCAAGAGTAGCGGTTTGTATTCCTAAAACAGTAGAGTTGTAATCGATTTCTACTTCTATTTGGTAGTTATCAGCAGGTGTTGCTGTGAATGTTGTTTCGCTTTCAGGGTCCGTAAAACTAATTTTCCTATTTATTTCAAAGAATTTTTTTCTTTCATTTAATTCTTGAATACCTACTTCTGATATTAATTCAGAAAACTGAATTGAACTCCCATCAAGAATTGGGACTTCCATATTGTCAACTTCAATTATAATATTATCAATGTCTTCAGCTACAATTGCAGCTAGTACATGTTCAACAGTATGAACTTCAGAATTTTTAATTTTTAAATTTGTACTTCTATTGGTTGAAAAAACATAATCTACATTAGCAGGGATAGTTGGTTTTCCTTCTAAATCGGTCCTAATGAAACGAATTCCAGTATTTGCTTTAGCAGGCACTAATGTTAATTTTGTATGGACACCTGTATGAATCCCAACTCCTGATATAGTAACGCTATTTTTTATGGTTTTTTGATTCATTTTAACCTTTTATCTGTTTTTTTAGAGTGTTAACTGTTCTATACAAATCAGGTAATTTCTTAAAAATGATGTATGAGCGTTGGAAATCCTTAATGTCAAATGCCATAGGGCCTTGAACAATTTTACCAACTTGTTTGATACTTGAAGCAATACCGCTTTGTCCAGCAATTTTGACTTCATCAGCAATTGTTAGATGTCCTGAAACTGCAGTTTGTCCACCAATCATGCAGTTTTTTCCAATTTTTGATGAGCCTGCAACTCCTGCTTGTGCTGCAATTACAGTATGATCACCAACTTCAACATTATGGGCAATCTGTATTAAGTTATCTAATTTAACTCCTTTGCCAATTTTTGTTGAACCCATAGTTGCTCTATCAATAGTAGTATTGGCTCCAATTTCAACATCATCACTAATAATTACATTTCCTATTTGACTAATTTTATCGTAATTATTTTCAGCATTAGGAGCAAAACCAAAACCATCTGAACCAATAACTACACCTGAATGAATGATATTATTGTTTCCTATTTTGCAGTTATGATAAATAGATACATTTGGATAAATAATACTGTTATCACCAATCGCAACATTTTTACCAATATAACAGTTAGGGTGAATCTTAACATTATTTCCAATAGTAACGCCTTCACAAATAGATGTAAAAGCTCCTATAAATGCACTATCACCAATTGAACAGTTCTTATCAAGATCTGCCTTTTTAGAAACACCTACTTCATTAAATTGCATTTTATTATATAATTCAAGTAACTGACTAAAAGAAGAATAAGCATCTTCAACTTTTATTAAAGTGGATGCTATTTCTGTGTCAGAAGTAAAAGAAGTGTTAACAATAACAATTGAAGCTTTAGTAGTGTAAATATAAGGAATATACTTTTCGTTAGCTAGAAAACATAAGTCGCCTTTCTTTCCATCTTCAATTTTAGCTAATGAATTTACTTCAACTTCAGCATTTCCTACTATTTCTCCATTAAGTATTTCAGCTATTTGTTGAGCAGTAAATTTCATGTTGCAAATCTAATAATTTTAATTATCCTATAGGGCTGATTATTTCAATTTAGGATAACACAGAAAATACTTATTTATTGTTTTTCTTAACGCCTCAATATTAAATTGACCTGAAGCAGAAGTAATGTCAATAACATCACCATTTTTCATTAAGATATTAATGTTTGCTTTTTCAATATTATAGGTGCTATTACTAACTTTATCAGAGAAAATAAAATATTCAGCCTCTTGTTTAGTAATGTTGTAATATTGTTTTACTATATCTATTTGGGTCTCTATTTCAGAAGATTTAAATGCAGTATTTTGTACTTTTATTTTTAATAATTTACGGTTAAGAATCATCTTTGATAATGACGATAATACAAAATCAGGATTATTTTTCCAATATTTTAATGAGGAATAGATGTCAAAATCATCTAATTCGGCAAAGTCATTTAGCAGTTTTGAATTGTTTTCAAAATCGCTAATTGTATAATTATTTTTCAGAAATTCACCAAGATAAGGGTTTGCATAAACTTCTTTTCCTTCATTTAATAATTCTTTTGCTCTTTGAAGTACTTTTATGAGCATATTTTCGGCCGACACTACTGTTTTGTGAAGATATACTTGCCAGTACATTAATCTTCTAGCAATTAGAAATTTTTCAATTGAATAGATTCCTTTTTCTTCCACAACTAATTTGTCACTTACTACATCTAACATATTTATAATGCGTTCAGTACCTATATTTCCTTCTGTTACTCCTGAGAAAAAACTATCTCTTTTTAAATAATCTAATCGATCCATATCAAGTTGTGAGGATACAAGTTGATGTAAAAATTTTTTAGGATGTTTGTTTTTAAATATTTTAATAGCTAAAGATAATTTTCCGTTAAATTGCTCGTTTAGCCTTTGCATAAACAATAAAGAAAGATGCTCGTGAGAGATATTTGAAGCGATAGAATGTTCCAATGCGTGGGAAAAAGGACCATGACCAATGTCATGCAAAAGAATAGCGATTTTTAAGGCTTCAGACTCATCCTCAGTTATTTCATGTCCTTTGTTTCTGATTTGATTAATGGCCTTATTCATAAGGTGCATACATCCAATTGCATGATGGAATCGAGTATGATGAGCGCCAGGGTAAACAAGGTAAGAAAGTCCTAATTGAGCTATTTTTCGTAATCTTTGAAAATAAGGGTGGTCAATTAAGTCAGTAATAATACCTTTATCAAGTTTTACAAAGCCATAAATTGGGTCGTTAATTATTTTGTCTTTTTTTCTGTTTAGCATATAAGCAAATAACGGAATTTTTTTAATTTTTGTAAACTATAAACAAATAAAATATGATAAGAATACTTTGGGCAGATGATGAGATTGATTTATTAAAACCGCACATTATTTATTTAGAAGGAAAAGGATATAATGTCACTCCAGCAAAAAGTGGAGATGAGGCTTTGGATTTAATGGCTGAGAATAATTATGATCTCATTTTTTTAGATGAAAACATGCCTGGATTATCGGGGCTTGAAACGTTAACGATTCTTAAGGAAAAGTATACAAATACTCCTGTGATAATGATAACTAGGAGTGAAGAGGAAAGTATTATGGAGGAAGCAATTGGTTCAAAAATTGCGGATTATTTAATTAAACCTGTTAATCCAAATCAGATTTTATTAGCTATAAAGAAGAACATAGATACCAATCGTTTGGTGGAGGAAAAGACTACAAGTAATTATCAGCAAGAGTTTAGGAACATAAGTATGTCCTTATCCTCATTTTTAAATAAGGAAGAATGGTATGAGATTTATAAAAAGCTAACCTATTGGGAGTTAGAATTAGATAAGTTAGGAGATAAAAGTGTTGAGCAAATTCTAGCTATGCAGAAAACTGAAGCAAATACACAGTTTTTCAGGTTTATAAAAAATAATTATAAGGATTGGATTAGAGGACAAGATGCTCCTTTAATGTCACATAATTTGATATGTAAAAAGGTGCTGCCACAGATGGAGGAAAATAAACCCACTTATCTTATTCTCATTGATAACTTAAGGTACGATCAATGGAAAATTATTGAGCCTTCCGTTTTAGAGGATTTTAAAGTTATAAATGATGAAATGTACACTAGTATTTTGCCTACAGCTACACAGTATTCACGTAACGCTATTTTCTGTGGTTTATTGCCTTCTGAAATTCAAAAACGCTTTCCTAATAAGTGGATGAATGATGAGGATGAAGGTGGTAAAAATATGTTTGAAGCAGAATTTTTAGCCGATAATTTACAAAGGTTAGGCAAAGGAAGTAGTAAACATTCCTATACTAAAATCACTAATATTGATGCGGGAAGAAAAGCTGTAAATCAAATCCCAAATATGAAGCATAATGAATTGAATGTGATTGTTTATAATTTTGTAGATATGCTTTCTCATGCGCGTACTGACATGAAGGTAATTAAAGAGCTGGCTGATGATGATTCGGCATATCGTTCGCTTACCGCTTCATGGTTTTCGCATTCTCCATTAAAAGATATTATGAAACAAATTGCTAAGCAAAAAGCAAATCTTATTATTACTACTGATCACGGAACAATTAATGTTAGTAAACCATCAAGAGTTATTGGAGATAGAAGTGTAAATGCAAACTTAAGATATAAGCAAGGTAAAAATCTTGATTTTCAGAAAGGAGATGTGCTAGAAATAGATAAACCCTTGGAATGTTACTTGCCAATTCAGAATGTAAGTAGTAAATATATTTTCGCAAAAGAGGATATGTATTTTGTGTATCAAAATAATTTCAATTATTATGCTAAGTTTTATAAAAATACCTATCAGCATGGAGGGATTTCAATGGAGGAGATGTTAATTCCAGTCATTACTTTAAAGTCAAAATAAATGAGTAAAACCCTTTTTGCTGAAAACTTAGAGCAGTTAAATTCTATTGCTAAGCAAATATTAGATTATACTTCAACTCATAAAAAGTTTGCCTTTTATGGTGAAATGGGAGTAGGTAAGACTTCATTAATAAAAGCCTTATCTTTGCACTTAGGAGTTCTTGATGCAGTGAGTAGTCCTACTTTTTCTATTGTCAATGAATATCAAGCTGATGAGAATACAAAAATTTATCATTTTGATTTTTATAGAATAGAGGATGAAAAGGAAGCATATGATATGGGTTATGAAGAATATTTCTTTAGTAATGCTTATTGTTTTATAGAATGGTCAGAAAAAATTCCTAATTTGATAGAAGAAGATATGGTTCAAATAAAGATGAGTGTTGAAGGTAATAAAAGAAGAATTGAATTAATAATTTAATTATGAAAAAAGAAAAAATATTTAGTTCGTTTGAAATGCTTCCCAAAGAAGATATGCTTGAAGTAAAACCAAATTTCAAGCAGTTGCAAATAGGAATCCCTAAGGAATCATCATTTCAAGAAAACAGGGTAAGTTTAACACCTGATTCTGTTGGGCTATTAATTACAAACGGTCATAGTGTAATTATTGAAAAAGGAGCCGGTTTAGCTTCCAACTTTCAGGATAAAGAATATACTGATAAAGGAGCTGAATTAGCCTATTCTAAAGAAGAGGTTTTTAAAGCAAATTTTATCTTAAAAATTGAACCTCCAACTCAAGAAGAATTAACTTTAATGCAAAGAAGTCAGCAACTAATTTCAGCAGTGCAAATGAGTACGCAAACCGCCACTTATTTTAAAACTTTGAAAAAGAAAAATATTACCGCCTTTGGTTTTGAGTTTATAAAAAATGAACAAAATAAATTACCTATTGTTAGGAGTATGAGTGAAATTGCAGGCAATACAGCTTTGCTAATTGCTGGAGAATACTTATCCAATACAAAAAATGGTAAAGGTTTGATGTTAGGTGGTATTTCAGGATTAACTCCAACAAATATTGTGGTAATAGGTGCTGGGACAGTAGGAGAGTATGCTTGCCAAACTTCTCTAGGGTTAGGGGCTTCAGTTATTGTGTTTGATAATTCAGTTACTAAGCTAAGAAGGTTGCAAATCAATATTATGCAAAGAATTTCTACTTCAACTTTTCAGCCTAAAGCATTAGGCAAAGCCTTAAAAAGAGCAGATGTAGTAATTGCAGCTTTGCGAGTAGGAGATGGGAAAGTACCTTGTATTGTAAGTGAGGAGATGGTGAGTGCAATGAAAAAAGGTTCTGTAGTGGTTGATGTAAGTATTGATCAAGGAGGGTGTTTTGAAACTTCTGAAATTACTACTCATAAAAAACCAACTTTTATAAAGCATGGTGTTGTGCATTATTGTGTACCTAATATAGCTTCAAGAGTTTCGCGTACAGCATCAATGGCAATTTCTAATATTTTAACGCCTATTTTGTTACGTATTGCTGAAGATGGAGGAGTTGAGCATACCATAAGAAAGCATGAATGCTTAAGAGATGGAGTATATACTTGTCATGGAAATTTAACTAATGAAGTGCTAAGTAAGAATTTTAATATTCCTTTTGTAGATTTAGATTTAATAATGGCAAATAGATAGTATTATGAGAAGAAGACTTTTATTTTTTGGATTTGGAGCATTAATTAGCATTTTCTTCCTTTCAATGGGTCCTGAAAATCGCTTGAAAAAAACTTTTTATGCCTACCTGGATTACTTTGATATGAACCAAAGAGTTATTTCTCATCTTTATCCTAATACAACTGATGATGAAGGAAATCTGCTGTTAATTGATACTGAATTTTCAACACAAGCTGAGTGTCAGTTGGTCTATTATAATTTGACAAAAAAAGATTTGTTATCTGTTTTGGAAGATGGAGAAGTGAATTTTGAATTATCAGATGAAGATGGAGAGCCTTGCCAGTATTATGTAATTGAAAATTTAGTAAAAGGCAATGCTTTATCAGTTACTTTTGAACTTTGTTATTACAATGATAAAAGTGTGAAGGTGATGAAGTTTAGATACAATAAAGAGAAGGAAACTTGTAATTTTTAGATCTTCTTCCTCCTTTTTTTTTCAGCTACAATATTTGTAAGTTCTCGTCCCATTTGCCCTGCAATTGAGGTGTTTTCATCTGCTCTTCTAATTAAGTAAGGCATAACATCTTTTACTGGTCCGTAAGGAACATATTTACTGACATTATAATTAGCAACCGAAAGGTTATAAGAGATATGATCACTCATTCCTAAAAGCTGAGAAAAGTAAATTCTATCATCATTTTTTTCAATTCCTTTTTGATCTAAAAGATTAGCCAATAGCAGTGAGCTATCTTCATTGTGTGTGCCTGCACATATTGCTATTCTGTTAATATTATTAATACAAATATTTAGGGCATGATTATAGTCCCTATCCGTATCTGACTTTTTAAGATGTACAGGGCAGGGGTAGTTATTTGTTTTTGCTCTTGCTATCTCTTGTTCATGATATGCACCTCTCACCAATTTAACTCCTACAAAAAACTTATCTTCTGAACGCTCCAGGAGTTCGTTAAGATAAATTATTCTATCATTTCTGTAAAGCTGTATTGTATTGTAGATAAGAGCCTTTTTAGTATTATATTTTAGCATCATCTTCTCGGCAATACTATCAATAGCATTTTGTATCCAACTTTCTTCAGCATCAATAAAAATGGCTACATTTTTATCGTGAGCCAATTGGCAAATAGTATTCACTCTTTCTTCATATTCGTTTTTTTCTTTTTCATCATCAGCTGAAAGAGAAGTGCAATCATTTATTTTTTGGAGTAATGAAAATTTACAAAGTCCTGTAGGTTTAAAAACTGAAAAAGGAATGCTATCAGAAATTGCAGCTTTTTCAATTGAAGCTAGGGTTTGTTTTAAGGCTCGCTCAAAATCAGTATTTGATTCCTTTCCTTCTGCTGAAAAATCTAAAATAGTTCCAATTTTTGATTCCCATAATTTATCTATAGTAACTTGGCTTTGTTCTATGCTTTCCCCACCACAAAATTGTTTATATACAGTTGCTTTTATAACTGGCTTTAACGGTAGTCGTAGCTTTAATGCAAATTTTGATAACCCTGTAAGTAATTTTGAAAAAAAAGGATTGCTCATCCCTTTAAATAGAAAATAGGCTCTATTTAAATCAGTATTTGATTTGTCAGCAAAAGCTATTTTTAGGTTATTGAAATCAATCATATATTAAATAATTTGTGCGAAAAATATAAACATTGATAGTTTGTTTATGATTTATATTAAAAAAATTATTTAATTTTCCTTGAAATCATTAAACCATCTCGTACTGGTAAAAGTATGGTTTCCACTCGATCTGAATTAATCATTTTCTTATTGTATTCATCTAATGCAACTGCTTCATAATCCTTTTCTTCTTTTGTAACCTTACCACTCCATAGAACATTGTCAGCAATAATTAATCCACCAATATCCATTTTATCAATTATTGAATCAAAGTAGTTGGAGTAATTTTTTTTATCAGCATCAATAAATGCCAGTTGAAAGTTACAAGCTAAAGTGGGTATGATATCTAATGCCTGACCTATATGTTGTTTTATGTTATTATTGAAATCGGATTCTTTAAAATACCGATTGGCTATTGATGTATATTCCTCATTGATGTCAAGGGTATGCAATGTTCCATTAGGTTTTAATCCTTCTGCCAAACAAAGTGCGGAATAACCTGTATAAGTTCCTATTTCAATAATGTTTTCAGGACTTATAAGTTTGCTAAACATAGAAAGAATTCTGCCTTGTAAGTGACCAGAAAGCATTCTGGGTATCATTACATTTGCCCAAGTTTCTCTATTAAGCTTGGCTAAAAGGGTAGGTTCTTTCTCAGTATGACTACTTGAATAGTCTTCAATTACTTCAGGTAAAAATTCCATATTTTTGGGTATAAAAAAAGCCACATAAAATGTGGCTTTTATGATGTTAAATTATAATTATTTGATAGAAGTTGCTGTTGCTTCTTTTTTACAACATCCTTTCTTAGCTTTTTTATTGCAAGAAGATTTCTCATCAGCATAGTCATTTGATTTGTCAAAATTAAAAGAACTTTCGTTACTTTTACTACATGAAGACTTTGATTTTGAACAAGAAGCTTTTTCTGATTTAGAACAAGATTTCTTTTTCTCACCTTTGCAACAAGTACCGTTTTTCTTGTTTTCACAAGTTGCATCACAAACTTTCCCTGTTTTAGCACATGTTTTAAGATCTTTTACTTCTTCCATTACTACTACAGTTTCGTTAGTAACATCAGTTACAGTAGTTGCATCAGTTTGAGCATTTACATTAGCGATTCCGATAAAGAATACGGCTAAAAGTACGATTGATATTTTTTTCATTTTGTTGTTTTTAATTAATTTCATGCAAATATAGTAAAATATTTGAAATACATCTCTTTAACTAATAACTAGCAATTACACTTTGTCCTCCGGTAACTTTTTCTTCTAGTTGTGTATTTATTTTTGTTCCAATTGGGAAAAACAAATCTACTCTTGAACCAAATTTAATAAATCCAAATTCATCGGCTACATTAGCAGTGTCATTTTCCTTTGAGTAAGTCATAATCCTACGAGCAACTGCACCTGCTATTTGTCTGAAAAGAACAGAGATTTTATCATTTTCAACTACTACTGTACTTCTTTCATTATCAGTTGACGCTTTTGGGTGCCAAGCGACTAAAAATTTGCCAGGGTGGTATTTAGTGTATTTTACATTTCCACTAATAGGATACACTTGGTTATGTACATTAAGTGGAGACATAAAGATACTTACTTGAATTCTTCTATCCTTGTAATATTCAGTTTCTTCGGTTTCTTCAATAACGACTACTTTGCCATCGCAAGGAGCGTAAACAATTCCTTTTTTTCTTTCGAACTTACGATTAGGAATACGAAAAAAGTTTAAGGTCATAATGAATAAAAAAGCTGTGATTGCAGTAGTGAAATAAGCTACATATTCATTTTCAGATGAGTAGGCTAAATAGTTTAATAAACTGAATGCCAAAATCTCAATAGTTAGCGTTGTGTTTCCTTCTTTGTGTAATTTCATACAATGATATTTAAGTAAATGTATAATACTGGAATAGTAATCATAAAAGCATCCATTCGATCTAGCATTCCTCCATGTCCTGGTATAAAGTTTCCTGAATCTTTAACGCCAGCTTTTCTTTTAAAATAGGATTCTGTAAAATCACCAAGCGTAGCGGTGAAAGGTAGAAATAGGCTCATCCCTAAAGCAATACTATTGTCTAATTCTAGGAAATAATTAGTAGTAATGAAGGAAGCTAAAACAGTAAAAACAAAACCACCTGCAAATCCCTCCCATGATTTTTTTGGTGAAACAGAAGGCATAATTCGTGTTTTTCCAAAGCGTACACCAAATAGATAGGCAAAGGTGTCAAAAGTCCAAGTAAGAATGAACATAAGAAGAATAAGAGAGGGGTCAAATACAGAATTAATATTATCACTTTCTATTTTTCCGAAAAAATGAATCAGAAAAAATGGAAGTAGTACATATGTAAAAGCATAAACTTTTGATTTTCCTTTTCTTAGTTTCCACATCTCATAAATAGAAACAAGCCCTAAAACTAAAAATAAAATTTGGAATGATAATTCAGAAAAAGATGTTCCGAACCACATGATAAGCACATAGAAAAATCCTGATAATGCTCTTTTAAGTGTTTCGTTCATTGTTAATTTCTTTAAGTAAATTCTCTGTTTTTTCTAACTGATCTTCCTGTACATATAGTTCAACTAAACCAAACATTAAATAAGAAGAATCTTGTTTATTAAGCAGAACAACCTTAATGTTATTCTCTTCTAGCATTTGTTTTACAATTGCAGCTTTATTTGGGTTATCAGTACTAAGAACTTTTATCATTTACAGTTTCTTTAGTTGCTTTTGCTTCCTTCTCCTTTGCTACTTTAGCTTTCTTCTCCTCTGTTTTTATTTTTTTTGCTGCTTTTGCTAATTTGTCAGATTCAATTTTTTCTAAATCCATCTTAATAAGTTGCTCTTCTTCATAGGATTTCCATTTTCTATCCCCAAATATTTTAGTTAAATCATCTTTAAAAATAACTTCATTTTCTAAAAGTTCAGATCCTAATTTTTCAACTTTATCTTTATGCTCGATTAAAATATTTTTTGCTCTTTGATATTGTACTTCCAAAATTTTTGAAACTTCATTATCTATTGTTTGGGCTCTTTCTTCCGAATAAGGTTTTGTAAATCCTGATTGTTGTCCTGAAGAATCGTAATAAGAGATATTTCCTACTTTTTCGCTTAAACCATAAATACTTACCATTGCATAAGCCTGTTTAGTCACTTTTTCCAAGTCGCTTAAGGCTCCAGTTGATATTTTACCAAAGAATACATCTTCAGCAGCTCTACCACCCATTGCAGCACAAATTTCATCTGACATTTGTTCGGTAGTGGTCAATTGTCTTTCTTCAGGTAAGTACCATGCTGCACCTAATGATTTTCCTCTGGGTACAATAGTAACTTTAACAAGAGGAGAGGCGAACTCTAACATCCAACTTACAGTTGCGTGTCCTGCCTCATGATAAGCAATTGTTTTCTTTTCACCAGGAGAAATAATTTTTGATTTTTTTTCTAGTCCACCTATAATTCTATCTACCGCATCAATAAAATCTTGTTTATCAACTTCCTTTTTGGATTTTCTGGCAGCAATAAGAGCAGCCTCATTACAGACATTGGCAATGTCAGCTCCTGAGAAACCTGGGGTTTGTCTGGACAAGAAATTAACATCCATACTTTCAGCCAATTTGATAGGTTTTAAGTGCACTTCAAATATAGCTTTGCGCTCTAGCAAGTCTGGTAAATCAACAAATATTTGCCTGTCAAATCTTCCTGCTCTCGTCAAAGCTTTGTCTAAAACATCAGCTCTATTAGTAGCACCCATTACAATTACTCCTGAATTTGTACCAAAACCATCCATTTCAGTTAATAACTGATTTAGTGTATTTTCTCTTTCGTCATTACTTCCTGTCATTGCATTTTTCCCTCTTGCACGACCAATAGCATCTATTTCATCAATAAAGATAATAGCTGGAGATTTTTCCTTTGCTTGTTTAAATAAATCACGCACTCTACTTGCACCAACCCCTACAAACATTTCTACAAAATCAGAACCTGAAAGGGAGAAGAATGGTACTTTCGCCTCTCCAGCAACTGCTTTGGCAAGTAATGTTTTCCCTGTGCCAGGGGGACCAATAAGCATAGCGCCTCTAGGAATTTTAGCTCCTAATTTGGTGTATTTCTCTGGTGATTTCAAGAAGTCAACTATTTCAGTAATTTCTTCTTTAGCGCCCTCTAATCCTGCAACATCATCAAAGGTTATTTTTATATCTTCTTTGTCTACTAATTTCCCTTGTGATTTTCCAATATTAAATATTTGTCCTCCAGCACCCCCAGCGCCACCACCCATTTTTTTCATAATGAAAAGCCAAATAAAAATAAAGAATGCTAAAGGTAAAATCCAGCCCACAATATCACCAAATACATCTTTTTTTGTTTCATAGAATGGAGAGATTTTGTCCTCACTGTCAAATGCTATTTGTGCATCTTTTAAATCATTACTAAACGTTTCCACCGAACCAATCTCAAAGTAAAAATGAGGTCCTAAATTTGGAGCATCTCCAAATGCTTTTTTTCCTACTTTTTTAAACTGTTCTTCTGATAAGAATTCCTTTTTAATGTAGATATAAGCCTTGTCTTTATTGACAATTACTACTTTGTCAACCTTACGGTTTTGTAACATTGTTTGGTTAAATTCCTGCCAGTTAGTAGATTTGGTTACTTCAGTACCTATAAATTGTAAACCAATAAAAAACACAAATATGATTGCGTACAACCAGTAGATTTTGAATTTAAATCCTTTTAATCCGTTTGGTAAATTTGATTTCTTTTTGTTATCCATTTCTAAATTCTTTTATTCTTTGTAATTTTTGAATTCTGCATCACCCCAAAAGTCTTCAATATTGTAAAAAGCTCTTGTTTTTTCTTGAAAAATGTGAACAATTATATCTGAGTAATCCATTAAGATCCATTCTCCAACTCTATTTCCTTCAGTATGGAATGGTTTTTCTCCTATGTCCTTAGAAATTGTTTTTTTAATACTTCCTTCAATTGCGTTAACATGTGTGCTTGAAGTACCTGTACAAATAATAAAGTATTTACTTATTGCAGAGTCTAACTTCCTTAAATCTAAGGAAACAATTTCTAGTCCTTTTACATCTTGTATCGCGTCTATTATGTTTTCTAATAGAATATTTGTTGCATCAATTTTTTTAGCCATTTTTATTTTTAGATTTGCGACTGCGAAAATACATTTTTTAAACCAATAATTTCTGAAAAAATTAGGCTGCTTTGTTTACTAAAAATCACATAAAATTAGAAACCATAAATTCAACAAACGATTACGCGTTAAGTTTGAAAGATTCTCTAGTTTTTAAGGAAGGATTAGTAGTTACTGCAAGCTACCAAAGTGGGGGAAATGGGCAAAGAGGTAAGGCTTGGGAAAGCAATGCAAACGAAAATCTTTTGCTATCAGTTGTTATTGAACCTAAATTAAAACTTGATGTGCAATTCTTAATTAGTATAGTAGTTGCTTTGTCGGTGTGCGATTTGCTAAAAAGCTTAGGCATTGAGGCTGAAATAAAATGGCCGAATGATATTTTGGTAGCCAAGCAAAAAATTGCTGGAATATTGATTCAAAACAAAGTACAAGGAAATTACATTACTCATTCAGTAATTGGGCTAGGTTTTAATGTAAATCAGCTTGTATTTAAGGATTATTCGCTCAAGGCAACTTCATTACGTTTGCAACAAAATAAAGAATATGAAGTTTTAGAAATACAAGAACAATTCTTAAGTTTCCTATCTGAAAGATTAAAGCGCTTAAAGGTTGGTGAAAATCAAGAAAATGAATGTTTGAATTCCTTATTTTTAAAAGATAAACCAGCTGCTTTTGGTAGTGGTAATAAGCAGTTTATGGGAATAATAAAAGGGGTAAGTGAAAGTGGGAAACTACTTATCAAACTCGAAGACGATAGCATTGCTGCATTTGAGAATCAGCAAGTAAAATATTTGTTTTAGAAATTCTCCATTTTACTAGCTAAAACATCCAAAAACTGAGTTAATGGTTTTTCAACCATCATTTTCATCATCATATTTAACTCAGCATTTATTTCTAAACGGGCTTGACATTGATCTCCTTTTTCAGTAATATAACAATTCATAGAAAATGGCACTTGACTACTATTGGCTGTTAAGGAAATTTTCGAAAAAGGAGTTTTTTCTCCTAATTCTAAATTTAAAGCTGGCATTCCTTTCATTTTAAATGAACAGGTTGTTTCTGTACTTTCAAAATCCTTAATAGAGGAAGGCATTATCTCTTTTAGGTTGTTAAGGTCTCCAATTTTATTAAAGAAATCTTCAGCACTTCTGTTAACGATTACTTCTGGTGATGTAAATGTTGCCATATTTTTATTTTTTCCAAATTGAAGGATTTTCTCTCCATTCTTTCAGGATAGACAAATCTGATTCTTCAATATATTGTGATTCTATTGCTTGTGGTAATAAGGTGTTGTAGTCGCATAAAGATACATACTCACATTCGGCAACTTTAAAGTTTTCAGCTGCTGCATCAAAGCCGTAAGTAAATATGGAAACCATTCCTTTAACATTCATTCCTGCTTCACGCAAAACGGCTGCTGCTTCCAAGCTACTTTTACCACTACTTATTAAGTCTTCCACTAAAATGACTGATTGTCCTTGTTCAAAATAACCTTCTATCTGGTTTTTTTTTCCGTGTTCCTTTGCTTTTGCTCTAACATAGATAAAAGGTAGGCCTAACTCTTCAGCAACTAAAGCTCCATGAGGGATTCCGGCTGTTGCTACACCAGCAATAACATTGGCACTTTTATAATGATTTTTAACAATAGCGGACAATCCTTGTCTTATGTAATTTCTTATTTCAGGATAGGATAGCGTTTTTCGGTTATCACAGTAAATAGGAGAGTTCCAACCTGCCGCCCATACAAATGGGTTGTTGGGTTGTAAAATAATTGCGTTTATTTGCAATAAAGATTTAGCAACTTGTTTAGCAATATCAATATCATATATCATGCCGCAAAAATATAAAGTTTACATTAATAATGAGCCAAAAATTATAACTGATAATTGGGAAATTTTCTGTGCTGATTATTCCTTAATTGAAGCTGCAGGAGGATTGGTTTATAATTATGAAAGTCAGTTGCTTATGATTTTCAGAAATGGAAAATGGGATTTGCCAAAAGGAAAATTGGAACTGAATGAAAATATAAAAGAGTGTGCTATTCGTGAAGTGGAAGAGGAGTGTGGGATTTCAGGATTAAGTATTGTAAATGCTTTGCAAGATACCTATCATACTTATGAATTAAATGGCGAAAAAATACTTAAACGCACTTATTGGTTTGCAATGCATACTGATTTTAAAGGAATCTTGGTACCACAAACTGAAGAAGGAATAACAAAAGTTGTTTGGGTTGATAAGGAGCAGATAGCGGAAAAGCTAAATAATTCTTTTGGAAATATTAAAGAGTTAGTAAAATAGCTGGCAATTAGTTTTTAAATAAAACACCTAAAACCAAAGTGGATTGTTTAATTCTCTTTCTTAGTGAGCTTTTTTGTAAATTTTTACTAATAAAAACAAATAATAACCATATAGTTACATTTTTTAAAGTTATATTATGAACACATTCGAAATTAAATATCAAGGAAACTTAAGAACAACTGCTACTCATTTAGATTCTGGATCTGAAATAAGTACGGATGCTCCAAAAGACAACTATGGACTAGGAGAAACCTTTTCACCAACAGATATGGTGTGTTCTGCTTTAGCAAGTTGTATCTTAACTATTATGGCAATTGCTGTGGAGAAGAATGATGTTGATATTAAAAATACTACAGCAATTGTTAAAAAAACAATGGGAAATAATCCTAGGAGAATTGTTAAAATTGAAATTGATTTAACGTTCCCAAAAGAATACGATTCTAAAACCAAAACTATTTTAGAAAGAGCTGCTCGTAATTGTCCAGTACATCATACTTTGTCAGAAAGTGTAGAAAAAAATATTTTGTTTAAGTATTTAAGTTTAGCATAGACCTCATACCAATGCAAAGACTATTACACGTTTAACAATTATCCTAAAATAAATAGAAAACCCACTCAAATGAGTGGGTTTCTTTTTAGTGGAGCTGGGGGGTATCGAACCCCCGTCCAAACAAGGAATTAAATAACTTTCTACATGTTTATCTTATTTTAATTTTCGAAATTAGGATGGATATAAGCAATCCAAACCCAATTCTTAGCTTTTTA